>Ga0207713_1000699_pt1 | contig 31392 bp, 30 predicted proteins | sample KBSS64metaG_FD_184404 | JGI IMG/M metagenome (GOLD analysis project Ga0207713, IMG submission 184404) | Switchgrass rhizosphere microbial communities from Kellogg Biological Station, Michigan, USA - KBS S6-4 metaG (SPAdes) (version 2) | ecosystem: Host-associated > Plants > Roots > Rhizosphere >... | reverse complement strand
GGCTGTTCAAATTCATCAAGTCATGCTAAAACCTTCGAAGCGCTTTTCCTAGCTGCTTGAAAAAGAAGGGAAAAATATGACGAAGTCGGAGTTGATCGAACGAATTGTCACCCATCAAGGGCTGCTCTCATCCAAGGATGTCGAGCTGGCTATCAAGACCATGCTTGAGCAAATGTCCCAGTGCCTGGCGACCGGGGATCGGATTGAGATCCGTGGGTTTGGCAGTTTCTCTTTGCACTATCGTGCGCCTCGTGTAGGCCGTAATCCTAAAACCGGCCAGTCCGTCAGCCTGGACGGTAAGTTCGTACCTCACTTCAAGCCGGGTAAGGAATTGCGCGATCGGGTGAACGAAGAAGAGGAAGAAGGCGTCTGAGTGTTTCTGGGGTAGGAGAAGGTTATGCGCGGAGTTAAACGCGTTGTTGTGGTGCTGACGGTGCTGGTGGTTTCGCTAGTGGTGTTGGCGTTTGTGCTGGAGAATCAGCAGGGCGTGTCTCTCTCATTCCTAGGGATGGCAACTGGGTCGGTGCCGGTGTCGGTATTTGTGATCGTGGCGTTGATTCTCGGTATGCTGATAGGGCCGTTGTTAGGTGTGTTGGTGCGCACTAGGCGTCATAGGTCGGTTCCTGCAGGGCGTGCCTAGGGGCGCTCTCTATTTAGTAGGCCGCGTGAGCGCACGCTTAGCAGCCGTTCGTCCGAAAACTGCCTTGACATGGCACATCGGTTTCGCCTTTTTCCTGCAATGATGCGGTCATCCTCGAGTAATTCCCATCCCCGGATTCATTGAGTTTAACTCGACAATTCGGAATTTCCTTTGCGCTTTCAGATTTTTCAGACATGGCCTCTGGCGGGTTGACGTGCCTGTTTGGGAAAAATCTGACGGCTCTGTCAAGACTTGTAATATGTCAGCGAGATGGCAAAATGAAATCTGTTCTCGATAACGGGCATTTTGTGCGCTCAAAATTTGGCAGAGACGCTGGGTTTTGGCGGTCATATAACTAAAATAAAAAACACATGAAATAGTCTGCATAACGAGCCCGCAGTTTCTCTTTGAAGGCAGGTTTTTGTTGTGAGTAGTAATTTTCGTACCCCCCCAACTCCCCCTGCGGATGAAATTGACCTATACGCCATTTTCCTGTCTGTATGGCGGCAGAAGTTTATAGTCTGCACAGTAGCGTTGATCGTGACATTGCTTTCGGGTGTCTATGCCTTCACGATCACTCCTGAATATAAGGTATCTAGTATCCTGCGCCCTGCTGCCATTAATGAACTTGATGCTTTAAATCGATCAAAAATTTATGAGCTTTCGCCAAAGGACGCTCTGACTAAAGTTGGTGCTGCTCTGGAATCTTATGACACCCGGCTCAGCTTCTTTCGTGCCAATCAAAACATATTTCAATCATTCGAAAAACCAGGGCGGACGTTGGAGCAAAGTTTTGAAGAGTTTAATCGAAATTCATTCGTGATTGTTTTTCCGGATTCAAGTAAGAAAGATATTATAAGTTCTTATATAAAAGTTGAAATGAGTTACCCCGAGGGGGTTGATGGAGTGGCTATTCTCAATGGCTTTGTTAATTATGCTATATCAAGTGCGCGTGGTCAGGTAGCCGCAGATCTAGGTGTGATTGTAAGGAACCGTCTAGGCGAATTGGATGGAAGATTGGCTGCCGCACGATCCAGTTATGCAGGGAGAAAGGAGGCAGAAATTGCTTCGCTATCGGAGTCGGACTTCCTGAAAAAAGCTCAGCTTCAGGATGAGCTGAAGGCGCTAAGGGCTGAACTCAAGACCCGTCGGAATGATCGCATAGAACAGCTTGCTGAGGCGATTGGTATCGCCAAGTCTTTGAACATCCTAAGGCCTACGACACCTTCCTCTATGGAGGAGTCTCGGCGTAATACGGCATCGAGTGTCATGCGAACAGAAATTAATAGTCAGCAAACCCCGCTATACTTTATGGGGGTTGAGGCTCTGGAGGCAGAACGGCAAGTGCTGTTGCGACGCAAGTCCGATGACTTTAGCGAAGGGCGTGTTGCTCAGATTGCCAGAGAGCTTCAATTGCTTCAGTTCAATCGTCAAATTGAAATGCTAAACAGCCGTCAGAATGAAGATCTTTTTCTCGATGGTGTTGAGCCACTTAGAGCAGAAGCTGCGCGACTGCGGAATCTGAACGTCAATATGGACTTTTTGAAATTGGTGGTTTTAGATAAGGAGGCGTTGGAGCCTTTAGGTCCAGTTTCTCCAGATAAAACCATCATCGTTGCTTCAGGACTTCTTCTCGGAGTGATCCTTGGAGTAATCGCTGCTTTTATTTACACTCTAATTTCGAGGCGTCTTGTCGAAAAAGAATTACAAATTTTGCCTGGCGCAGCAGTTGCCGTTCCGCGGGCGTTCAGCCAAAACTACGAAAAGGTACAATGATGAGCTTGGTACAGGACTTCAAGGGTATTGTGGCTGAGATTGCCTCCTGATCGTTTTGGTCAAGAGCAGATCCAGTGGTCAGTGTTAGCAATTCCGAAAGTCAGCCAGTTTTACATTCATCTCCGGTTGGGCGAAGGGGGGGGGCGTTCCCCCACCCTAAGTAGAGCTTGCAGCAGCTGTCGTTTGATGATCGGGACTCAAGCAAATGCTTTGTCCACGGCTTTGAATAGCCGAAGTCATCGTATGGACTAGGTGACTACCTTTAGCTAGTTAAGCGATGATGCCCTTCACAGAGGTCGATACAAACTGAGCGGAACCTCTCTACTGGAAGGGCTGGCTCCCCAGCACCAAGAGCTGCGGTACTCGCCACGTGTCCTCAGCGACGCGACTACTGGTAAATCGACAGAGGGCAGCGGCAAGGAATTGTTTTGAGCCGACCCACTCATCGCTGCAAAAGAACATTGGTTTTTTGGCATGTGGGGTTTTTCGTGGTCTAATAATAAATATTTCCCTACGATCTGGCATCGTGCTGGCGAATTGACATGAAAGCTGCTTTGAGAGGGATCTAAATGAGTTTGGTAGACTTGGTCGACTTACAAGTTCTAGGCGATGAGCGTGGGCAGCTGGTAGTTTTAGAAGCGCAAAAAAATGTGCCGTTTGACATTAAACGCGTTTATTTTCTGATGGGAACACGCCCAGGGGTATCTCGCGGTTTTCACGCTCATCGAGAGTTACAGCAAGCAGCAATCTGTGTTTCGGGTCAGTGTCGTATGTTGATGAATAATGGCATAACCAGCGAGCAAGTTCTATTAAATAGCTCAAGTAAGGCAATATTTATCGATAAAATGATATGGCATGAAATGCATGATTTCTCATCAGATTGCGTTCTTTTAGTCCTGGCCAGTGATTATTATAATGAGCAGGACTATATTCGAGATTATTCAGAGTTTATAGGTCTTGTAAGTTATGCCTAAAATACATGAGCTTGCAGATGTAAAAAGTAGTGATATAGGCGTGGGTACACGTGTTTGGCAGTTTTGTGTTGTGCTTGAGGGCGCGAAGATTGGTAAAGGTTGCAACCTTTGCGCGCATACGCTAGTTGAAGGAGATGTAGTCATTGGTGATAACGTGACTCTGAAGTCTGGTGTCTTTTTGTGGGATGGCACTCGCATTGAAGATAATGTGTTTATCGGACCTAACGCAACTTTTACTAATGATTCGATGCCTCGTTCGAAAGTTTACCCGGGGAAATTTGTAGGTATTACGGTGAAGGTTGGTGCAAGCATCGGTGCTAATGCAACTATCTTGCCTGGCGTTACTATTGGGCGTTCCGCTATGGTCGGTGCAGGCGCCGTTGTGACGAAAGACGTGCCTGATTTCTCCGTGGTAGTCGGTAATCCAGCTAAAATAATTCGGTATCTAACGGTATGATCAAGTTTCTAGATCTGAAAACAATTAATCACGATATGCGGAGTGAGTTACTGGAGGCATGCGCCCGCGTAATTGACTCTGGCTGGTATATCGGTGGGGTTGAGTTGCAACGCTTTGAGCAAGAGTTCGCGGTATATTGCGGCGTTAAATTTTGTGTTGGAGTAGCTAACGGTTTAGACGCATTAAGCCTGACGTTACGGGCCTGGAAAGAACTGGGTCGCCTTAGGGATGGTGATGAAGTAATTGTTCCGGCAAACACTTACATAGCAAGTGTTCTCGCTATTACTGAAAACGGTCTCGTCCCAGTTTTGGTTGAACCAGACCCTGCGACATACAATTTAAATGTAAGCAATATTGAGAGCGCGATTACCCTGAGAACAAAGGTTTTGCTACCTGTACATCTTTATGGGTTACTTACAGATATGCCAGCTTTGCTTACAGTCGCAAAGAAACATGGGTTATTGGTGCTTGAGGATTCCGCGCAATCTCACGGGGCAACTCACCAGGGGAAGAAGGCGGGGGCTTGGGGGGATGCTTCAGGTTTTAGTTTTTACCCAGGAAAAAACTTAGGAGCCCTTGGAGATGCAGGGGCCATTACAACGAACGATGAAGAACTGGTTCAAGTGTTGCGTGCTCTTCGTAATTACGGATCTCATGAAAAATATCAGAATATATATCGAGGGGTAAATAGTCGTTTAGATGAACTACAGGCAGCGGTGCTGTCTGTGAAGCTAAAATATCTGGATGCGCAGACAGCACGGAGACGTGAGATTGTAGACGTATATTTACAAGGTATCAAAAACCCAAACCTAATTTTACCATTGCCAGTAGATAAATGCGTGCAGGAATTTGCAGAGCACGTCTGGCATTTATTCGTCATTCGAACCGCCCATCGCGATGAACTACAAAAACATCTTCAAGATAACGGAGTTCAAACACTCATTCATTACCCAATTCCGATTCATAAGCAAAAAGCATATACCCATATGTCAGGATTATCATTGCCCATTACAGAGTTGATCCATGATGAAGTTTTGAGCCTCCCACTTGGCCCTACTTTAACCTTGGAAGAGGCGTGGAAAGTTGTGTCGGCCTGTAACAGCTTTCGGGTCGGCAGCATCTAATGACATTAATACGCACAGGCTTGTTGAATAGCATTGCCGTTGCTATAAAAATGCTGACACTTTTGGGGGTCAACAAGGTTCTTGCTATCTATGTTGGCCCAGGTGGATATGCAGCGCTTGGGCAATTTCAGAACGCTATCCAAATGATCACGACATTTGCAAGTGGTGCAGTAAATACTGGCGTCACAAAATATACTGCGGAGTATGTCGGGGATCACATATCGCAGCGCAAAGTATGGGGGACCGCAGGGACAATAGCGCTAATAGGGTCTTTGCTGAGCGCGTTTATCATCATTTTTTGTAACAAAACACTGTCGAGTTGGTTTTTGAGCAGCGAGGGGTATGGCGGAGTATTCATATGCTTTGCGGTCTCGCTTGTGTTTTTTTCGTTTAACGCACTATTGTTGGCTGTCCTAAATGGGCGGAAAGAAATAGCAACCTATGTGCTCGCTAATATAGCTGGAAGTATTTTTTCACTTGTAATCACCGCATTCATGGCTATGAACTTTGGCCTATATGGAGCTTTGATTGCCCTTGCAGTTTATCAATCTTTTGCTTTCGTTGTTACGCTGGCGCTGTGCTATAGAGCTCCTTGGTTTAGAGTTTCATATTTCTTCTCCGGTATTGACGCTGCCGTTGCCCTAAACTTGAGTAAATATGCGTTGATGGCGTTTACGTCGGCGGCCTGTGTTCCCGTAAGCCATATACTGGTTCGTGATTACCTTGGCGAAACGTTTGGTTTGCAGGCGGCTGGTTATTGGGAGGCAATGTGGCGTTTAAGTGCTGCGTACTTAATGCTCGTGACAACCACATTGAGTGTGTATTACCTGCCCCGGTTGTCTGAGCTTAAAGGCGCAAATGAAATCAGGAGTGAAATAGTACAAGGGTATCGAGTCATTTTGCCAATTGCTATTGTTAGTGCATTGATTATTTACCTGATGAGAGACTTTATCATTGTTACATTGTTCACCGGGGATTTTTCACCTATGCGTGAACTGTTTGCCTGGCAAATGCTTGGCGATACCTTGAAGATAGGGGGGTGGGTTTTGGCTTATCTTATGTTGGGTAAAGCCATGATGAAACTATTTATTTGCTCGGAAGTGATTTTTGCAGCTGGTTTTGTAGCATTTACATGGGGCTTTACCAAGATATATGGATTTCAAGGGGTCGCAATAGCACATGCTGTGAACTACTTTCTTTATTGGCTGGTTATGGCTTTTTTTATATGGCGTAAATTAGTTGATCGACAGGGTTTTACGGAAAATAAAAATTAGCTACTAGTCTAGTTCAAACTATTTTAAAAAGCGTCGGAGTAAAGCGTTGTGGTGAAGACGACAGTATTGATTTTAACTCAGGGGCGTTTTGGTGGGACGGATTTTCTTCTTGCGCGCCTCAGTAGTTGGCTGAAATTAAACCATTGCTACGTTGATATCATCACGCCGGCTGAAAGGCCGGGTCTGAAGGAATACGATATTGTATTTCTTCCAACCTCCGAGGTCAGCCGGCTTTGGCTTTTTTCAGTATCATCTGTAAAGTTTAAGCATGTCTGCATATGGTGTATGGGGTATGCAGCATTTCGCGGCGCATACGTGTCAATTGCTGATGAGGAGTACTCCCAGCACATTACCTCCAACAACCTCAAAGCCAAAGTCATAAGGGCGCTGAAGGCAAGATCCCAGCGCGGGTTAGCTACGTTTCTTAATAGCAAATCTATAGCTTTTACTGACGAGGTTGGGGCGTTTGCTGATATTGGCGGCTTGAGTTTTGATCAGAAGTTAGAAGATTTGATTTGCCCGATTGTCATAGATAAAAGTCCTTCTGAATATTTTGAATATAGCGCTCCAACGAATATTCTTCGGCTAGGGTGGGTTGGTCGCGTTGATATGGATTTTAAATTCTATGCTTTGGAGCGAGTCATACTTGATATTCGTGCGCTTCAAGAAGAGATATTAAAGCGCTACGGAAAAATTGTTTTTTATATCGTCGGAAATGGTGATGCTATTGAGGCTTTGAAGGAGCTCGTTTCTACTGATTTAAGTATTGAATATCACCTTATTCCCTTCATTGATAAAGCAAAGCTCAGTGGATTTATTAGAGAAAATATCGACTTGATGTTTGCGATGGGAACGTCGTCATTAGAATCGGCCAAAAATAAAATTCCCACTATAGTAGTTCCTCCTAGAGCTCGCAGAGATGATTTACAGATGCCTTCATATAGGTGGGTTTCAGAGTCTAAAGGTTACTCTCTGGGAGAACTTAGTTACGCAGGCATCAGGCCGGTACAACCATCAAGTCAGATGAATATTTTACTCGATAAATTTATTAACAGCGCCAGTGAGCTTTCAGATGCTGCCTACGAATATTCGAAGTTTTTTGATGCTGAACTAGTATTTGAAAAACTAGATGTCGTGGCGAGAAAAAGTCTGCCCTCGTATATGTTATATGTAAAGTCTTTTGAGCTTTTTATGCTTAAAAAAATCAAGGCGGCCACCAAGATTATTTTGAGGCGGGCTTAATGATTATTGTCAAGCGGAATGAACTCGCATTTGGTTTTCTTTTGCTGTTCAATTTTGTACTGACTGTCTTGGTGGCTCTGTCGATAAGTGAGGAGACTGGTGGTGTCGAGGCTTTCCTATTTAATATATTTTTGGTTTCTACTACTGCTCTTTTGGTTTTTTTCTGTTTTCAGGGGGCTTACAAGAACCCTTTAAATATTACATCGCTGGTATCTATTTCGATATTTTTTTTCATGTGGGCACGTCCGTTTTTGACATTAATTTTTGATAAAGACATTGTTGAAGCGGGAATAGTGCTGGGCGAAAGCTCAGTTCGAAAATCTGTCGTTATCCTGGCGATGGGATGTATATTTATATTTTCAGGCCACTTCTTTAGCTCAAGGCTTACTTCAAGGCTATCCAGGGCATTGGTAGAGTTTCCGGTGTTTACTTTGTCTCGCCTCACAAGTGGTTTTATAATTTTTCTTGCGTCGTGCAGTGGTATGTACTTTTTGGGCAAGTCTTATGTTTTAGCTAGCAAGTATATGGTCGGCGATTATTTCGCAGCATTGGAAAATCCTGAGTTTCATGCGCACATATTAACATTTTTTATTGCGAAAAATATTTTGTTGTTGTGGGGTATTTTTGGAAAAAACTCTAATCGACTTTTAATTATTTCGTTCATGTGGGTATTTTTTGCAGTAGGCTTTTTAATGATCGGCCTTCGCGGCTATTTTTTTGTCTATTTATTTTTGTTTGTTTTTGTATACGGGTTGGAGCGGCGGATCAATTACATATTTCTAGTGGCGTTAGGGCTTGGCTCATTGATTTTTGCAAATATATTGCTCGAGTATAGATTGGGTTTTGAGGTCGCTACTGGAGTGGTAGATAAGATATCTCAAACATTGCATGGGCAAGGTGCTTCTTTCGAGGTTTTATATGGCGCTGTTAATTTTGGTAAAGCGGTGCGTGAATGTTTGAACTCGACGAATGAAGCTTTTGGTATCTGTGTTGATCAGGCTCGTCATATAAACTTTGTCAGTGGTGGTTTTTCTACAAGTTTCTTTGCTGAAGCCTACTATCAGGGATGGATTTTTTATATATTTTGGTGTCTTCTTTTTGGATGTTTGGTGCGTACGTTAGATGGAGCGGTTGCTTTTTATAAAGACAATAGATCTGCCTGTGGGAACCATGGCGGCGTTATTTTTTTGATTCTCTCGGTCTTACCAAATCTCGTGTATTTTTCGCGCTCAAGCATGTATGAGTTTTTATTTAAGTTCTTGCAAGTTTCAATGGTGCTGATGGTCATGGCTATAGTAATGACTTATATAAAAAGATATCGTAGGGTTTTCAAATGAATATGCATGCTAGCGTTATGCTCCAAGGCGGATTGGGAAATCAACTGTTTCAGCTGGCGTGGGCCAGGTACATCGAGTCTGTGTCTAGTTCTAAGGTTGCGTGTAATAGTAAGAGACTGCTCAGTAAGGGGATTCATGGAGGTATCCGTCTGTCGGATCTGATTGATTTTGATCATGATCAGTCATCGGAAAGTTGTATTTTTTTTGAGGATAATATTTTTGCAAAGGTTATTCGACTCATAATTAGAAAGTTGAATATTAGACGATTAGGTAATCATCTTTTTTATGATTACGATGCGGATACCAACTTTGATCAAGCCTGCCAGGCGATAAATTCGAAATTTCATTTTGGTTACTTTCAGTATGTCCAAAGCGCTCTTTATTTCAGGGATGAGCTGAAGTCGCTGATTCTTCAGAAAAATTCTGTATTGTTGGCAAAGGGCAGAGAGCTCTACTCCGGCAGCGTTGGTGTTCATGTTCGTCGAGGCGATTTTTTACTATCAACAGATCCTCGTCATAAAGTCATGGGCGAGGATTATTATTTAAAAGCAATCAAGAGTTTCAAAGGTCGTCGTTTCGTGATATTCACGGATGATAGGGAGTGGTGTAAAGAGGTCTTCAAGGGACAAGATTTTGAAATCTGTGGGCTTCTTGGAAATGAAGTGAAGCCTGCGATCGCGGATTTTTTGAGCTTGATTTGTTGTAAAGATTATATAGTAGGCACTAGCACGTTCGCTTGGTGGGCTGCATTTTTAAGTCTCAGCAACAACCCGGTTGTTTACTTGCCTCGCGTGAATCTCCCATTCCAGAGCGAAATGAGTAATCAGCTGATTGGCTGGAGTTATATTTTGAGTGAGTAACGCCCGTAAGGTATGCTTTACTGAGTGATTGCCAAGTCATGAGAGTCAGAACTCTGGCTTGAAAATCGCCGGTATACTCGCATAATGGGTAACTCGTAGTCTCTGCCTCAATTTTGTACGTTCAAAAAAATGTGCTGATGAGTGACAATGGGCATTTGCCCTATTGCTTCCCAACTCGCCATGCCGTTCGGGTTCGTATGTGGTGTCATTACGCCTTCTGGTAGGCAATCAAAGGACGATATCAATGTTTGTTCCAATTATTATGGCAGGTGGTTCGGGGACTCGCTTGTGGCCATTGTCTCGTCAGCTTCACCCAAAACAGTTTCTTCCGCTGGTAGACACCCAATTTTCGATGCTGCAAGCCACAATTCATCGCTTGGAAGGTTTGACTCATGCCTCACCGCAGTTGATTTGCAATGAGGAGCATCGGTTTTTAGCTGCGGAGCAGTTACGCCAGCTTGGTCTTGAAGATATCAATATTCTGTTGGAACCAATGGGCCGTAATACGGCTCCCGCCATTGCCTTGGCGGCTCTTCAAGCGACCGCCGGAGGCGATGACCCTCTGTTGTTGGTGTTGGCTGCGGATCATCTGATTCAGGATACCGAAGCCTTCCAAGACGCAATACGTATTGCGGCGGAACTTGCAGGGGCGGGTAAACTCGTTTCCTTTGGTATCACGCCCACAAGGCCAGAAACAGGTTACGGTTATCTGCGGCAGGGTGCTTCAGTCGGAAAAGGAGGGTTTGAAGTTACACGCTTTGTTGAGAAGCCAGATACCGAGACTGCGCAGCTTTACCTTGCTGGCGGCGATTATTTCTGGAATAGCGGAATGTTCATGTTTAGGGCAAGTCGTTACTTGGAGGAGCTACAGACCTTTGAGCCCGAAATTGTCTCCTGTTGTCGCGAGGCGTTGGCCAAAGGGCAACAGGACATGCATTTCACTCGGGTCGACCGGGATGCATTTTTGCGGTGCCCTGATAACTCGATCGACTACGCTGTGATGGAGAAAACCCTTCAAGCTGTCATGGTGCCACTTGATGCCAATTGGAGTGATATTGGTTCGTGGACCGCGTTGTGGGAGGCGGGTAGCCGTTCCGAAGATGGAAACTTGCTAGAAGGTGATGTGATTTCGATAGATACGTCAAATAGTTACGTCTATTCAGAGAGTCGTCTGGTTTCTACGGTTGGCGTCAATGATCTGATTGTCGTTGAAACCAAGGACGCTGTACTTGTAGCTCACAAGGATCATGTTCAGGACGTAAAAAGAGTAGTTGAGAAACTAAAGGCAGATGCAAGGAGAGAGCATATATCACATCGTGAGGTTTACAGGCCTTGGGGTATGTACGATGCTATTGATAGTGGGCAGCGCTACCAAGTTAAAAGAATTACGGTGAAGCCAGGACATAAGCTGTCTGTACAAATGCACCACCATCGCGCTGAACATTGGATTGTCGTTAGTGGCACTGCAAAAGTTACTAACGGGGAAAAAACCTATCTTGTCACTGAAAACCAATCTACCTATATCCCAATAGGCGGGGTCCACGCGCTCGAAAATCCAGGTGTAATACCGCTAGAGCTTATTGAAGTGCAGTCAGGCTCTTACCTGGGGGAGGATGACATTATCCGATTTTCAGATAATTATGGGCGTAGCTGAAATGGTTGAGGTAGAGGATGCTCAGACGCCGTTTTTCAGTGTACTCATGTGTTGTAATCGTGATGATGGTTATCTTAATCAGGCCATTGAAAGTGTTCTAGCACAAAATTTCAGTTCGTTTGAGTTTATAATCGTTTTGAATCGTTGTACTGATGAGTTATATGATTCGGTAGCCGCAATAAAAGACCCGAGAATTGTGTTGTTTCGAACAGAAATAGGCCAGCTATCCTTCAATCTTAACTTTGGCGTCAACAGTGCGATTGGAACTTATATCGTCAGATTTGACAGTGATGACATTTGTCATGTTGATAGGCTTGCGGAATCTTACAAGATTATTCAAAAAGACTTGGATACGGACATCGTTGCTGGATCTTGTCGGGTCATTGATGCTTTGGGTAATGTGGTCGGTGTTCGAGTTCTAAGGGAGGAGGATTGGCGTTCTAAAATCACGTACTCGAACCCTTTTATCCATCCAGCAATGGTAATTAGGAGAGATCTGATCCTATCTGCAAGAGGATATCTGGGTGGTTTTCAGAGCGAGGACTATGATCTTTGGATCAGGTTGGCCAAGCGTGCAGATGTAAAGTGTGTATTTACATCGTTTCCAATGATTGATTACAGAATTTCAGATTTCCAATCAAAAGGAAGCCGTCAAGCCTATGCGGAGGTTGCTTCATATTTTTTTAGAGAATTCCTGATTGAGCCTGGTTTTAAAAAGCTCGTGAGTGTGTTTTTTTCCGTGTTTAAAGTTTTTTTTAAGTCAAAAAAATAGTTTTTGGTGTGAGGTGAAATTTTGAAAACGGTTTTGGTTACTGGAGGGGCAGGTTATATCGGTTCTCATGCACTTGTGGAATGTCTTCAGGCGGGCTATAGAGTGGTGGTCCTAGATGACCTCAGTAATAGCTCCAGCGAAGTACTGGTTCGAATTAAAAATATCACCGGTGTTAGTCCTGTATTTTTTAATGGAAGTGTTTGTGATGCTCAATTGCTCACAATAATATTTAACACCTATTTAATTGATTTTGTAATTCATTTTGCAGGCGTCAAAGCGGTCGGTGAAAGTGTTGAAAAGCCTTTAAAGTACTATAATAATAATGTGCTCGGGTCCATTGTTCTATTTCAGATTATGGCCAGAATGGGTGTTTATAAGTTGGTGTTCAGCTCTTCTGCTACAGTGTATGGTAATTCTCTTGAGATGCCGCTTCGCGAAGATTCACGTACTGCGTCCCCCACCAACCCGTATGGGCATTCCAAATTGATGGTTGAGCAAATTTTGTTTGATTTAGCTCATGCTGATTCCCGATGGTCTATTGCTGTTTTGCGTTACTTTAATCCCGTTGGTGCTCATGCAAGTGGCCTGATAGGGGAGCATCCCAAGGGGGCCCCTAACAATTTGTTTCCTTACATTAGCCAGGTGGCTGTGGGGCTAAGGCCCTCTGTGAGTGTGTTTGGCAATGATTATCCTACTTCTGATGGCACTGGTATTAGGGACTACATCCATGTAGTGGACTTAGCCAAGGGGCACTTGGCTGCATTGAGCTATCTTGATTCACACAACGGTTGCTTTTTATGGAACTTGGGTACAGGGAGAGGTTATTCGGTACTTGAAGTAATCAAGGCTTTTTCCACGGTTAGCCAAGTGAACATACCGTTTGAGTACCTCGGACGTAGGCCTGGTGATTTGTCCGCTTGTTGGTCTGATCCCTCTAAAGCAAAGCGGGACCTGGGTTGGGCCGCAACTCTGGATTTGAAGGCGATGGTTGAAGATTCCTGGCGTTGGCAATCCCGAAATCCTCATGGTTATGATGTGGAGGAAGAAGGGTGAGAATCTTATATGTGATTACCCGTTCCGACGTTATCGGAGGGGCGAGCGTTCATCTTCTTGATCTCGCCAGCGGAGTCCAAGAGGCAGGGCATGAAGTGATTATAGTTGTAGGCGGCGAGGGTGTCTTTATCGAGCGCGCTAAAGATCGGGGGCTTGCATGTGTTTCCGCGAATCATTTGGTCCGTCCCTTGAGCGTTATCAACGATTTTCGCTGCTATTTGGAACTAAAGCGCATCGTGTCGGCCTGGAAACCGGATTTGATTCACGCGCACTCATCGAAAGCCGGAATAATAGGGCGATTGGTTGCAAAAAAGTTGTCCGTTCCATGTTTATTCACCGCGCATGGTTGGGCTTTTACCGAAGGCGTATCAGCGTCTCGGCGGTTTTTATACCGCTGGATTGAACGCGCTGTCGCCAATCTTGCGAATAAAATTATTACTGTCTCTGATTATGATCGCTTGTTGGCGCTGAGGTCGGGCGTGGGAAGTGCGGATCTCATTGTCACCATTCATAATGGAATGCCTTCCGTAGAGGACAGTTCTGCTACAAAAGTCGCATCCGAAATAACTCGGCTTATAATGGTTGCAAGGTTCGATGCGCCCAAAGATCATGCTTTTCTGGTTCGTGCCCTGGCCTCATTGACTCGTAATGATTGGGCTATGGAGTTTGTCGGGGACGGGCCCACTATGTCAAAAGTAAAGCAGCTCGTTGCCGAACTCGACTTGGCAGATAAAATTTTCTTCCCGGGCGCTTGTTCTGATGTATCCGAACGGCTGTCCAGATCTGACGTCTTTTGCCTTATATCAAATTGGGAAGGACTACCGTTGACTGTACTGGAAGCTATGCGTTCTGGACTACCGGTCATCGCATCGGGGGTTGGCGGTGTTCCAGAGGCAGTAAAGCAGCAGGAGACAGGGATTTTGGTCGCTAAGCACGATCATGAGGGATTGGTATACGCGTTAGATGCGTTAATTGGCTCGCGGGAGTTGCGCTCAAAGATGGGAATTTTGGGTAAATCAAGGTTTTCTAGTGACTTCACTTTTGAGCTAATGTTGCAGCGAACAATTACCGTTTATTCAGAAGTGGTAAAGGTGTGATATGCGTGTTCTTGTAACGGGAGCTACCGGATTCGTCGGCCGTGCTTTGATTCATGCATGTACAGATTCTGATGACATTGATGTATTGGCGGCAGTGCGTCATCCTCAGGGGGCCACTGAGCGAAACGTTGACGTAGTAGTTGTTGGCGATATCTCCGGACAGGTTAATTGGGCACCTGCGCTTGAGGGGGTGGATGTGGTTGTCCATCTGGCTGGCCGTGCTCATGTCATGGGCGAGTTACCCGCAAACGCACTGGATAAGTTCAGAGCAGTCAATGTTGCAGGAACCAGCGCGATTGCTAGACAGGCACTTGAAGCGGGGGTGAAGCGCTTCATCCTTATTAGTTCAATTGGGGTCAATGGCGCGCGAACGATGAATACGCCTTTTGTCGAAAGTTCTATTCCCTTACCGCATGCAGACTATGCCGTTTCCAAGCTCGAGGCCGAGGAGGCATTACGTCAGGTTGCCGAAGGCTCGACAATGGAGTGGGTCATCGTTCGTCCGCCACTCGTCTACGGGGCTGAGGCTCCTGGGAACTTTGGGCGGCTGCTCAAATTGGTATCATCCGGTTTTCCTTTGCCTTTTGCTTGGGTGGAAAACTCCAGAAGCATGATAGCGTTAGAAAATTTGGTGCATTTTTTGCGTCAATGCATCACTCATCCATCCGCCGCTAATCAGCTATTTCTGGTTTCTGACGGTATTTTTCTGTCTACTCCGGAGATAATTGTCCACCTAGCCCTCGGGATGGGCGTGAAAACCCGTTTGCTACCCTGTCCGCCAGCCCTGATGCGATGGGGGGCGAGTTTGATAGGCAGACAGGGTATGTATACACAGTTATGTGAGTCTCTCACGATTGACTCGAGCAAAGCCAGATCGCTCCTTGAATGGACACCACCGCTGTCTCCCGAGCTTGCATTACAAAAATGTGGTCGCGAGTTCCTAACATTAAGATCATGATGCCAACTATTAATCCGTAGCCTCAAGGACGTGTCTTTTTTATGAGTATGTGGCTTTTATATCCTGCTATTGTCATTTTGTCCGCTTTGCTGACGGGGGGTATTCGTCGATACGCGATTAGTCGTAGCCTCATCGATGTGCCTAACGCGCGCAGTTCTCACTCGGTTCCTACGGCTAGAGGCGGCGGTGTTGCGATCGTCCTGATTTTTTTGCTGTTCTTACCATTCTTTGGTGTTACCGGGGAATCGGAATGGTCCTTGATTTGGTCGATAATCGGAGCTGGTACAGGCGTCGCTGTACTCGGTTTTCTTGACGATCATGGTCATATCGCTGCTCGGTGGCGCTTGCTCGGTCATTTTCTGTGCGCCGCCTGGGCATTGTGTTGGCTGGGGGGCCTCCCACCGATTGGGTACTGGGGAGGAGTTATTGATCTTCAGTGGTTCGGCGTAATTGTGGCTGCCTTCTATCTTGTATGGTTGTTGAATCTATATAACTTTATGGATGGTATAGACGGACTCGCGAGCGTTGAGGCTATCTGTACTTGTGTTGGGGTTTGCGTTATCTACTGGCTAACAGGCTTTCCCGGTTTAATTGGGCCACCCTTGCTCTTGGCAATGGCTGTCGCTGGATTCCTCATATGGAATTTCCCACCGGCGCGCATTTTTATGGGTGATGCGGGTAGTGGGTTTCTCGGTCTAATGATGGGGGTTCTCTCGCTTTATGCTGCTTGGAAAAGTCCGACTTTTCTTTGGGTATGGTTGGTTCTTTTAGGTGTTTTTATAGTCGATGCGACGTTCACTCTATGTTCTCGATTTTTGCAAGGGCGCCGGGTGTATGAGGCTCATCGAAGTCATGCTTATCAGCATGCGGCACGTAAACTTGGTAACCATCTTTCGGTGACAGGGGCTGTTGCTGCTATCAACACGCTTTGGTTGTTTCCGATAGCTATCTGCATTGCTGTTTTTGAACTAAATAGTCTTCTGGGCGTGATTATTGCTTATGTGCCTTTGGTCATCCTGGTCTATAAATGTCGTGCAGGTAAAGATGGTTAAGTTTTGTGGTCGAGATATATTACTTTAAAATAACCGTCATTAGGTCGGTTAAAATGCAATTAATGACCTGTGGCATTAGCGACAGGAGCTTCGTAAGGTGCTGTAAATTATGGACAAAATGAGAGCATTTTTGCTGAGTTTACCGCGTAGGCAAAAGCGCATCCTCCAAGTCGCTGCTGATATTTTGCTGGTTTGGTTCGCGCTATGGATGGCTTTTCTGGTGCGTTTGGGGTTGGACGAGCTGGTTAACCCGTTTACCACGCATTTTTGGTTGTTTCTGACCGCACCTATCGTGGCAATTCCGCTTTTTATACGCTTTGGAATGTACCGTGCAGTAATGCGCTATTTTGGCAATGATGCACTTATTGCGATTATTAAAGCTGTCAGTTTGTCGTCGTTAATTCTGGGGGTTGTTGTCTACTGGTATAGTAATCACCAAAATGTAGTTCCTCGTTCAATCATTTTTAACTATTGGTGGCTCAGTTTGATCCTGGTTGGTGGACTGCGACTGGCAATGCGTCAATACTTTCTTGGTGATTGGTTTGCTGCGGCACAACATGTACCCTTTACCAGCCGTGAGGATGGTTTGCCCAGGGTTGCTATATATGGTGCGGGCGCTGCGGGTAACCAATTAGTTGCAGCGTTGCGTATGGGACGTGTCATGCGTCCGGTTGCTTTCATTGACGACGACTCCAGTATTTCCGATCGAGTGATTTCTGGACTGCAGGTATATAAGCCAAAACATATTCAGCGCATGATTGATGTCACTGGCGCTCAAGAAATCTTGCTTGCAATTCCGTCTTCAAATCGCGCTCGCCGTCGAGAGATTCTGGGCTTTCTTGAAGGCTTTCCTTTGCATGTCCGCAGTGTTCCTGGATTTATGGATCTCGCGAGTGGGCGCGTAAAAGTAGATGACATTCAAGAGGTTGATATTGCGGATTTACTCGGACGAGATGCAGTGCCTGCTCAAAACGAGTTGTTGGAGCACTGTATAAAAGGGAAATCTGTTCTAGTCACTGGTGCAGGCGGTTCGATCGGCTCTGAACTCTGTCGGCAAATACTAAATTCAAATCCAACAACGTTATTGCTGTTCGAGCATAGCGAATTCAATCTTTATAGTATTTTATCAGAGTTAGAGTTGCGAATTGCTAGGGATTCTTTGCCCGTCAGGTTGCTTCCGATTTTGGGTTCAGTGCGTAATGAGAAAAAGCTAATCGACGTCATGAGGGCTTGGCGCGTTGATACAGTTTATCATGCTGCGGCGTACAAACATGTACCCATGGTTGAGCATAATATTGCAGAAGGCGTATTAAATAATGTAATGGGAACGCTTAACACCGCTCAAGCAGCGTTGCAGGTGGGAGTCGCGAACTTCGTTCTGATTTCTACTGACAAAGCTGTTCGACCAACTAATGTTATGGGCAGCACGAAACGATTAGCAGAGTTGACGCTGCAGGCTCTCAGTCAGGAGGTGGCTCCTGTTTTGTTCGGGGAAAAGTCTAATGTTTCGCGAGTTAACAAGACTCGCTTTACGATGGTTCGTTTTGGGAATGTTCTCGGTTCTTCAGGTTCGGTTATCCCATTATTTTATAAGCAAATTAAGTCGGGTGGCCCGCTCACTGTTACTCACCCTAAAATCACGCGCTATTTTATGACCATTCCTGAAGCAGCGCAGCTGGTGATTCAGGCTGGCTCCATGGGGCAAGGGGGCGACGTTTTTGTCTTGGATATGGGGGAACCGGTAAAAATTATCGAACTGGCGGAGAAAATGATTCACCTTTCTGGCTTGAGTGTTCGCTCAGAGAAAAACCCTCATGGAGATATTTCAGTTGAGTTTTCGGGTTTGCGGCCGGGTGAAAAACTCTACGAAGAACTGCTCATTGGTGACAATGTCGTCGCAACGCCACACCCGATGATTATGAGTGCCAACGAAGATTATCTATCCTGGGAGTCTCTCAAAATTAAACTCGCCGAGCTGCTTGTGGCAGTAGATAAAGACGATTACGCTCGTGTCCGCCAACTACTACGTGAAACAGTCAGTGGTTATAGTCCTGATGGGGAAATCGTTGATTGGATCTATCAGCAACGCCGCTTTGAGCCCTGAAGCTCGGAGAGTTGGATTCCAGATAGCCGGTGCGGAAAATCTTACAATTAGTTGCTGTTATTGCCATCATTGTAAGTTTTCCGCACTTTGTGCTTTTAAGCTTTGCAGCTGAATCAGGCTTTAATACTGTTAAGCAGTGGAAAAGCTTCCGAGATCGAATAATGATGATTGCCAACGAATAGGCCAAATTTATCGATATGCTCGGCGTTCTTCAGTTCTCCATGAACTTCGCAGTCGAAATACTTTACAACTTCATTTTTTGCGAAATTTCCAGCTACGATAGGGCGACACTCAAAACCGAGTTCGTTCAGTTTTTCAACAAGTGACTTGCGTGTCAACTTGCTTCCCGGGCGTATCACCAAGCTGAAACCAAACCAACTGGATTCGCCAATCTCTCGTTGAATGATGATTTCCGGGTGGTCTTTCATTGCTGCTTGTAGAAGAGCACCATTCTTACGTCGCTCCTGAATTAGAGTGGGCAGGCGTTTTACCTGCTCCACACCTAGTGCGCCCTCGAGTTCAAGCGGCCGAACATTGTAACCGGGTAAAACGAAGCGAAATGACTCTTCGAACGAATCATCACTCTTATCGCTGCATACTAAGTTTTGCTTAGGCAGGTTTCGAGTCCAGCCATGGGCTCGCAGGGAGAGCAGGATCTGATACAGCTCTTCGTCATCGGTTACGATCAGACCTCCCTCCATCGTCGAAATGTGGTGGCTGAAGAAGGAACTGAAGCTACCCATAATACCGAAGGTGCCAGCTTGTTTTCCGTTGTAAGATGCTCCCATCGACTCGCAGTTATCTTCAATCAGGACAATCTTCTGCTTACCGATGATCTCTTGAATGCGTGCGAAATCATTCGGATTGCCAAGAAGGTTTACGGCCATAATGGCGCGGGTCTTATCGGTGACAGCGAGTTTAAGCTGTTCAAGGTCGTAGTTTAAGGTTTGGAGATCAATGTCAACGAACTTAATCTTCAAGCCGTACTGGTAAAGCGGGTAGTAAGTGGTACTCCACGAAACGGCCGGTACAATGATTTCATCGCCGCGTTGCAGTTTTAAGTCGGCGTTTTTAGTGTAAAAAAGAGCGGCGATAATCAAGAGGTTTGCGGACGAGCCAGAATTAACCATTACACAATGTTTACTGCCTACAAACTGCGCAAAGTCTTGTTCAAATGCTTTTACATTTTCGCCCATTGTAAACATGCCGGTGGCTATAACGCGTTGCATTGCGTCGAGTTCTTCTTTTTCCCAAGAAGAAGCGGCTAGCGGAAAATTAATACTCATTGTTGATGCTCCATATAATAGCTGTAGGTCTTTTCAATACCCTCTTGCAGGGTATGGTGCGGCTTCCAACCCCACAGTGTCTGACGCTCAATATTCACGAGTTTGCGCGCCATCCCTACCGGCTTGGTAGTGTCATGTACGAATTGACCGCTGTATCCCATAACTGCAGCTACAGCGTGATAGTACTCATTGATTGAGTGATCCTGCCCAAGACCCACGTTCATGTTCAGGGGCAGGGAATCGAATTTCCGTAATGCCTGCATAATGGCGTCGCTCAAGTCTCCACTATACATGAACTCACGTCGGGCAGTCCCGTCACCCCATATTTCGACATTTGAATCATTGTTTATCTTCGCTGTGTGAATCTTATGTATAATCGCGGGTAGCAGGTGTGAGTGCGCAGGGTCGAACTTGTCAAAACGACCATAAATATTGCAAGGAATCAGAGTCTTGTATTGAAAGCTCGAGTCTTCGCGTGTGATGTAATCGCAAAGGCGTGCTGTAGTAACTTTTGCTAATGCATAGCCTTCATTAGTCGGTTCCAGTTCGCCCTTTAAAATCATTTCTTCGCTGAGAGGCTCGGAATGATTGCGCGGGTACATGCAGGAACTACCTAGGTTTATTAGGCGCTTTACGCCTGCTTGACGGCTAGCCCATACAATGTTTCTGCCCATATCAAGGTTGTCCAGCAGAAACCCCACAGGCTCTCTGATGTTCACTTGGATACCACCCACTTTTCCGGCCGCATGAATGATCAAGTCGGGCTTGGACTCAGATAGATACTTTTGAATTGCGTTGAAATCACGTAAGTCCAGTTCGCTACTACGCGGAGCAAGAACTTCAAAGTCTTCAATGCAGGGGTGCTCGAGGAGATTGCGCCCGACCATCCCGCCGCCGCCCGTCAACAATATTCGCATCTTATTCATCTGGTAGATTGCCAAATAGAGTTATTCGTTGTAGCTGAAGGTTGTGTATCCATGCTTTTTGATCAGCTCATCCCGTTCAGCACTTTTCAGATCCTCACGTACCATTTCCTTGACAAGCTCTTCAAACGTGATTTTCGGAGTCCATCCAAGTTTCTCTTTAGCTTTGGATGCATCCCCCAATAGAGTTTCAACTTCGGTTGGGCGGAAGTAGCGGGGATCCACTGCTACAATGCATTTACCGACTTCGTTGTAGCCTTTTTCATCCTCACCTTCACCTTTCCAAGTGATGGTGATACCTAGTTCTTTGGCTGCAGCGTTTACAAAGTCTCGTACGCTGTATTGCACACCGGTTGCGATTACGAAATCTTCAGGTTTTTCCTGTTGAAGCATCAGCCACTGCATCTCGACATAGTCTTTGGCGTGTCCCCAGTCTCGAAGTGAGTCCATATTGCCCAGATAGAGGCACTCTTGCAGGCCAAGCTTGATGCGGGAGAGTGCGCGGGTGATTTTGCGAGTAACAAAAGTCTCACCGCGAATCGGGCTTTCGTGGTTAAAGAGAATACCGTTGCAAGCGTAGATTCCATAGGCTTCACGGTAATTGACGGTAATCCAGTACGCATAGAGCTTGGCGACCGCGTAAGGGCTACGCGGATAAAACGGGGTGGTTTCTTTCTGGGGAGTTTCTTGAACCAGGCCATAAAGTTCTGAGGTGGAGGCTTGATAGAAGCGAGTTTTTTTCTCGAGGCCAAGAATTCGAATGGCTTCCAGAATTCTCAGGGAGCCGAGTGCGTCAGAGTTTGCGGTGTATTCTGGTTCTTCAAACGAAACGGCAACATGGCTTTGTGCTGCAAGGTTGTAAATTTCATCTGGTTGAACTTTTTGAATGATACGAGTCAAGCTGGATGAGTCAGTCATGTCTCCATGATGGAGGAAAAAAGGGTGACCTTTGTCGTGTACGTCGTGGAACAGGTGATCAATTCGGGCAGTATTAAATAACGAACTGCGTCGCTTTATCCCGTGTACCTCATAACCTTTGCTCAGCAAAAGTTCAGCAAGGTAAGCACCATCTTGTCCTGTGATGCCAGTAATAAGTGCTTTTTTAGTCATGTTCTCTTCCATAATTGTATTTTGGATTTAGTGGCTGGATTTGTCTGAACTTACTCGATGGTTTCTAGTTCAGGCGGTCCGTTTTTTAAACTCGAAGGCCTTATAGAGGGCGTACGTAAGTCTATATTTTGTCGATGTAAATTTACTTCGTAATAGTCCCTCCATTTCGCGGCGTTTCATCCCATTTCTAATCTAAGATTGTGCGCAGTCATAATCATTGATCTGCTTGGCTAAAAGCTTGGAGAGCTGATATTCGCATGACCTAATTAGCCTCCGGGAAAATAAAAAACTGAGAGTATGTCCCAATCAAGATGTTTACCTGAATTGTCATTAAAAGTACGGCCTTGCAAAAGGGACCGTCTATTTTCATGCCGCATAGCAAAACCTTATGCATTAGGCTGTTGATAGTGGTCTCGCGAGCTTTCGCGGCGTACCGCTTCGCTGCAGTCAAAGTCAACATAGTACTTTACACCTGACTTCGCGCTTCTGACCAATTTTACCTGATGCGAGGACTGGGAGGTTATTTTTTAAGTGTTGTAGATGTGCTCATGGTGTCAATGAGCATTGGCGCACGGGCATGCATTTTTCTTGCTCATTAGTCATCTGTTTTGAGCTTCCACATACTCTGTAACTGCCTTATTTTTCACAGCTTTCCTCCATCGCCTACCCTAGAAAAGCAGCTTCGGAAAAGCTGCTCTCTCAACTATGTCATGGAGCGTCACCGATGCAAATCACTTACATCTCGTCCCTTATATTTGCCTTTCTCACAAGTCTCTCCGTCGCCAGCGCAGCAGCACCTGCCAGTAGACCCGAGGCGCAAACGCCGATCGCTATACAGATGAACGAGGTAGATCAGGCCGCCAAGGTCAACCTCAACGCTGCCGACGCCGAAACCCTGCGCCGCGACCTCTTCGGTATTGGCGTCTCCAAAGCCAAAGCAATCGTTGCCTATCGTGAAAGCAATGGTCCATTCACTGCGGTGGATGAGTTGCTGGAAGTTAAGGGGATCGGCAAGGCTCTGCTGGAAAAGAATCGCCATAGGCTTGTCATCAACTAATCCAATGAGGGGAGGCCGGTCATTGGCCGGCTTTTTCATCTTCTGAAACCTGGGTTTTCAAGCTTCCCCGCACCACACCCATGATGCGCATCGCCATTGCTGAGTCTTGGACACTTCGAGCCAGCACAAGGGCACCCACCAGTGTCGACATCATCACCAGGCTTTGTGCATCACGTTGTCCATCCCCCAGCGCTGTCTCAATCTGCTGAAGCCTTGCGCCGAGCACAGCATCTGTAGTCGCGCTGTGTTGGCCTCTCAGCCCCAACTCGGAAGACATGGTCGGCAATGGGCAGCCTTCAGCCGGCGAGATCAGGTGCCATTCAGACAGGTAACTATCAATGAATGCTTCCAGCGGCCGTTCCTGGCTGAACAGTATCTCGCAATGCGCATCCAGCTCGGCAGCCGCGGCTTGCAGTGCCTTTTCCACCAGTTCGTCCTTGGATTTGAAGTGCGCGTAGAAACCGCCATGGGTCAAGTCCAGGGCTTTCATCAACGGCTGCAGACCGGTCGCGCCGATCCCGTCGCGACGAAAGCGTACCGAGGCTTCCTTGATGATGCGTTGGTGGGTCTTGGCTTTGTGGTCGGATGAGTAACGCATAGGTGGGCCTCAGTGACAGGCTGGCATTTTAACCGACTTGAATCTTTTTACACGCTGACACGTTGGCATGAAAAGTGATTACCTGCCCGTCAAGGATTGTTCAACAATCGTGAAGGTAACCATGACACTCAGTTTGTCTCTAGCCGACCAGATCGCCCTGGAGCTCCGCGCCGACATCATCGGCGGGCGATTGCTGCCAGGCATGCCATTAGTCGAAGTGGAACTGGTCAACGCCTACAACGCATCGCGCAATACGATCCGTGAAGCGTTGCACCGCCTTGGGCAAGAAGGGTTGACCCGTTATGTGCGCAATAAAGGCGTGATGGTCCGGCGGGTCGCGCGCGAGGAAGTGCGGGATTTATTTGTCGTGCGCCGCACCCTGGAGCTGCAGGCCATCGCCCAGAGCGGCCCTCTGACAGAAGATCAATCCAGGCGCATGCAGAACGCCATCGATGCCACCACCCTGGCCCGCGAGCGCGAAGACTGGCGTGCGGTCGCCACCCACAGCCTGGTGTTTCACCAGCACATCGTCGGGTTGATGCGCAGCCCGTTGTTCGATGAGTTTTTTGCCCAGGTCATCGCCCAACTGCGGCTGATGTTCTGCGCCGCGCCCGATGAGCGGCGCTTCCAGTCGCCGTGGCTGGAGCGTGATCGTGAGATCTACACGTTATTGGTCCGGCAGGATAAACCGGCGGCGGGGGAGGCGATGAGCCTCTACCTGGATGATTCGGAACGCTTGTCCCTGACCTTGTTTAACCACCCCTGATCGAGGATCCGCACCATGTACAAAGACTATCCGGCCGCTTATCAGGTCAGTAAAGGTTCGGCGTTGCAGGTCGACACAGCGTTTTACGAGCGCATCCGTGATCGAAAAGACCAGCGCACGCTGATCGAGCAGTTTGAGGTGCCGATTCGTACGGGCAGGGCGTGGAAGGTGCCAGCCGGGCATGTGTTCCGTGTGACCACGCCGGTCGGCCCGCAGGTGGGTGACTTCAACGTATGGAATGCCAATGACCCCCGTGAGCGCCTGTGGGCGGCTCGCACCCGGCAGTTGCAGGGCGCCCATGTCAGCACCCATGACCGCTTGTGGTCGAACCTGCCATTCCTGCGGCCTTTGGTGACGATCACCGATGACAGCCTGGCCAGCTACGGCATTGATGAGCACGGCGGGCGGCTGCATGATTTGCTTGGCACACGTTGTGATCCCTATGTGAATCGGATGCTGACCGGTGAGGATTTCCATCACCATTGCCACTCCAACCTGACACGCGCGGTGTTGCCTCACGGTCTGACGGAATTCGACGTGCATGACGTGCTGAATATTTTCCAATGCACCGGTCTAAATCACGACGACATGTACTTCATGAAGGCCTGCCCCGCGCAGAAGGGCGACTACCTGGAGTTCTTTGCCGAGATTGATTTGCTATGCGCGCTGTCGACGTGCCCCGGTGGGGATTTGTCGCTGCCGATGTGGGGGCCGGAGGCGCAGGACCCGCTGACGGTATGCCGTCCGTTGGGGGTTGAGATCTACACGTTGGAGGATGCGTTGCTCAATGGCTGGAGCCAGCCGGAACGTGCTGCCTACAAGGGGCAGCACGGGTTGCATATTGCCAAGGCGGATTGGGAGTAGCCAAGGCTCAGCGGTCCTGCGCATCCTTGGCATCCGCCTGGGCGTTGCGCTCGGCCACGCGCTTGCGTTGTTCGTCGGTGAGTTCCACTTTGTTGGCGCTGTCACGCAGCATCATCAGTCCACCGACGATCGACCCGATCGCAACTACCATAATCAACCACGCATACCACGGCATAAGGCTCTCCTTGAGGCAGATTGCCGCGGGAGAGTTTTCCCACGGTAATAACTGCTTTGAGTGACAGGCTTTCTTACTAGTTCAGTGTAGGCCCGTTCTGCCTCGCAGTAGATCAGAGCCCGGTCAACATCGCATCCGCCGGTGCATCGGCACGGTCTTGCGCAGTCATCTGGAAGTAGGCGAACCCCACCACCATAAAGCCCAGGAAGATAAGCCCGATCAGCGCGTTGAACCAAGCCATGGCCACCAGGCACACCACCGCCAGCACCAGGGCAATGCCCGGCACGATGGGGTAACCCGGCGCGCGGAAGGTGCGTTCCAGCAGCGGTTCGGTCCTGCGCAGTTTGAACAGGCTGAGCATGCTCATGATGTACATCACGATGGCGCCGAATACCGCCATGGTGATCATCGCTGCGGTCAGTGTCATACCGCCGAGGTTGATCAGGCCGTCGCTGTAGATCGCCGCGATGCCGACCACGCCGCCAGCGATGATTGCGCGATGGGGTGTCTGAAAACGCGACAGTTTGGCGAGGAAAGACGGCAGGTAACCGGCGCGGGCCAGGGCGAAGAACTGGCGCGAGTAGCCGAGGATGATGCCGTGGAAACTGGCCACCAGGCCGAACAAGCCAATCCACACCAGCATGTGCAACCAGCCGGAGCTGTCGCCGACCACGGTTTTCATGGCTTGTGGCAGTGGGTCGTTGATGTTGGACAGGGTGCGCCAGTCACCCACGCCGCCGGCAAAGAACATCACACCCATGGCCAGGATCACCAGGGTCAGGATGCCGCTGATGTAGGCCTTTGGAATGGTGCGCTTCGGATCTTTGGCTTCTTCGGCGGCCATGGCGGCGCCTTCGATGGCAAGGAAGAACCAGATGGCGAAGGGAATTGCGGCAAACATGCCGGCAATCGCCGGTGCGCCGAACGTGTCGGAACCGGCCCAGCCATTCAGGGCAAAGTTACTGAAGCTGAAGGCGGGCGCCACTACGCCCATGAACACCAGCAACTCAGCGACGGCGAGCACGCATACCACCAGTTCGAAGGTGGCGGCGAGCTTGACCCCGAGGATGTTCAGGCCCATGAACACGATGTAGGCACCAACGGCGGCGTGTTTGGGGTCCAGCGCCGGGAACTGCACATTCAGGTAGGCGCCGATGGCCAAGGCGATGGCGGGCGGTGCGAAAACGAATTCGATCAAGGTCGCGAGCCCCGCGATCAAGCCACCTTTCTCACCAAAGGCGCGACGGCTGTAGGCAAACGGACCACCCGCATGGGGAATCGCGGTGGTCAGTTCGGTGAAGCTGAAAATGAAACAGGTGTACATCGCGGCGACCATCAATGAGGTCACCAGGAAGCCCAGGGTCCCGGCGACGCCCCAGCCATAGCTCCAGCCGAAGTACTCCCCGGATATCACCAGCCCGACGGCGATGCCCCATAAGTGCAGAGTGCCTAAAGTGGGTTTGAGTTGTGTGTTCATCGTGACGCGCTCCCTGAACGGTTTGGAATGATTCAAGGTGTTGCAGCGGACATGCCATGCCTTACAACCGTGTCGTAAAGCGGCGCAACTGTCGTCTGGGGGATGGTTTGGCGTTTGAAATTTTCCGGTGTCGCACCAGATAAGTGCGGGGGTGGCTGGCAGGGCCTCATCGGGGGCAAGCCCCCTCCCACATTTTGACCGGTGTACGCAGGCCAAGTGTGGGAGGGGGCTTGCCCCCGATGAGGCCCTCCAATCCAGCACAACCCTCCCTGTAAACCCCGCATAAACCCACTCTTTACGCCGTCTTTACGCCCCGCCCACCCCCTCGCTCTCGTTCCTTTACGCCACTCCTGCCGACAATTGCCCCACACGCGGCACTCGCCGCTAAACGGAGAGACTTCCATGAGCGTTCTGGACGGGGTGTCACTGCTATTGGCCGTGGCGCTGTTCATTTATCTGCTGGTTGCGCTGTTACGCGCGGATCGGAACTAGGAGCTGGCCATGCACAGTTATGACTATTGGCTGATCATTGCCTTCTTTGCCGTGGTGCTGGTGCCGGCCCCGTTCCTGGGGCGGTTCTATTACAAAGCAATGGAAGGGCAGCGCACCTGGCTTACGCCGGTGTTCGGTCCCGTTGAGCGCGCCTGTTATCGCCTGTCGGGCGTGGACGAGCATCAGGAGCAAAGCTGGCAGAAGTACATGCTCGCCTTGCTTGCCTTCAACCTCGCGGGCTTTTTGCTGCTGTTCGCGATCCTGTTGTTCCAGGACTACCTCCCACTGAACCCGCAGAAATTGCCGGGGCAGGAATGGACCCTGGCCTTCAACACCGCGGTCAGTTTCATGACCAACACCAACTGGCAGTCCTACAGTGGCGAGGCGTCCCTGAGCTACCTCAGCCAGATGGCCGGCCTGACCGTGCAGAACTTTGTCAGCGCGGCGACGGGTCTGGCAGTGCTGGTCGCGCTTTGCCGTGGGATCGGTCGCAAATCCACCAAGACCCTGGGCAACTTCTGGGTCGACATGACCCGCGCCACCCTCTACGGCCTGCTGCCGTTGTGCCTGGTGCTGGCGTTGTTCCTGGTGTGGCAGGGCGTACCGCAGACCTTCGCCCATTACGTGGATGCCGTGACCCTGCAGGGTGTGGATCAAGTGATCCCCCTGGGCCCGGCCGCCAGTCAGATTGCGATCAAGCAGTTGGGCACCAACGGCGGTGGCTTCTTCGGTGTCAACTCGGCGCATCCGTTTGAAGACCCTACCGCTTGGGCAAACTTGTTCGAAGTGGCGTCAATCATCCTGATCCCCGTGGCGCTGGTGTTCACCTTCGGCCATTACGTGAAAGACCTGCGTCAGAGCCGCGCGATCCTCGGCTGCATGCTGGCGTTGTTCCTGATCGGCGGCGCGACCTCGCTGTGGGCCGAATACCAGCCCAACCCGACCCTGAACAATCCGGCCGTGGAGCAGACTGCGCCACTGGAAGGCAAGGAGGCACGCTTCGGCACCGCCGGTACGGTGCTGTGGTCGGTGACGACGACAGCGGCATCCAATGGCTCGGTCAACGGCATGCAGGACAGCCTCAATCCACTCAGCGGCATGGTCGCGCTGGTCAACATGATGGTCGGCGAAGTGATCTTCGGCGGCGTCGGCGCCGGCATGTACGGCATGTTGCTCAACGTGTTGATCGCGGTGTTTCTCGCCGGCCTGATGATCGGCCGCACCCCGGAATACCTGGGCAAGAAGCTGCAGGCCAAGGAAGTGCAATTGCTGGTGGTGACCCTGCTGGTGATGCCGGTGGGCGTGCTCGTGCTCGGCGCCATTGCCGCCAGCCTGCCTGGCCCGGCCAGTGCCATCAGCAACCCTGGCCCCCACGGCTTCAGCCAGTTGCTCTACGCCTACACCTCGGCCAGTGCCAACAACGGCTCGGCGTTCGGTGGCTTCAGCGCCAACACGCCGTTCCATAACCTGATGCTGGGCCTGGGCATGTTGATCGGCCGCTTCGGCTACATCCTCCCGGTCCTGGCCCTGGCCGGCAGCCTGGCGATGAAGAAGACCGCACCGATCGGCCAGAACAGCTTCCCGACCCATGGCCCGCTGTTCGTGACCCTGTTGACCGTGACCATTCTGCTGGTGGGCGGCCTGACTTTCCTGCCAACGCTGGCGCTGGGTCCCATTGCTGAACACTTGAGCATGGGCTTCTAAGAGGCGATATGAACATGAATATGCCTGCAAAAAATGCGGCCCCGGTCAAAACCCAGGAGCCTGCCAAAACCGCCATCTCGGCTCTGTGGCGCCCGGCGCTGGTCCAGGCGTTCGTCAAGCTGGACCCGCGCCAACTGCAACGCTCGCCGGTGATGCTGGTGGTCGAACTGACCGCGATCCTCACCACTGTGCTGTGCTTCGTGCCCGACACCACCGTGCCCACGTTTGTCGCCGTACAAATCGCCGTGTGGCTGTGGTTCACCGTGCTGTTCGCCAACTTCGCCGAAGCCCTGGCCGAAGGGCGTGGCAAGGCCCGCGCCGACAGCCTCAAGGCCGGCAGCGAAGGCCTCAGCGCACGCCGCAAGGAGGCCGATGGCAGCTTCAAGGTCGTGCCGGCCACCAGCCTGCGCAAAGGCGATGTGGTGCGCGTTGCCGCCGGGGAAATGATCCCCGGTGACGGCGAGGTCATCGAAGGCATTGCGGCAGTCAACGAAGCGGCCATTACCGGTGAATCGGCACCGGTGATCCGTGAGTCCGGTGGTGACCGTTCAGCCGTCACCGGCAATACCCGCCTGGTGTCTGACTGGCTGCTGATTCGTATCACCGCCAACCCCGGTGAGTCGACCCTGGACCGCATGATCGCCCTGGTGGAAGGCGCCAAGCGCCAGAAAACCCCCAACGAAGTCGCGTTGGATATCCTGCTGATCGGCCTGACCCTGATCTTCCTGTTGGTGGTGGTAACCCTGCAGCCGTTCGCCCATTTCGCCAGCGGCAGCTTGCCGTTGGTGTTCCTGGTCGCACTGCTGGTGACGCTGATTCCTACAACTATTGGCGGCTTGCTGTCGGCGATCGGCATCGCCGGCATGGACCGCCTGGTGCGCCTCAACGTGATCGCCAAGTCCGGGCGTGCCGTGGAAGCAGCGGGCGACGTGCATGTGTTGCTGCTGGACAAGACCGGCACCATCACCTTCGGTAACCGTCGCTGTGCGGCGGTGGTCGCGGCGCCTGGCGTCAGTGGCAAGGAAGTGGCCGAAGGCGCATTGTTTGCCTCCCTGGCCGATGACACGGCGGAAGGTAAATCCATCGTTGAATACCTGCGCGCCTTGCACCCTCAAGCCGAGCCGACCGCAGACGAACTGACGGCCGTGCCGTTCAGTGCTGAAACCCGCTTGTCCGGTGTCGACTACCAGGGCCGTGTGTTCCGCAAAGGCGCGGTGGATTCGCTGCTGGCCTTCATCGGTCAACAACGTCGCGATTTGCAGCCTGCGCTGTCGCGGGAAATCGACAAGATCGCCCAGAGCGGCGGCACCCCGTTGCTGGTGTGTGCCGACGGCAAGTTGCTCGGCGCGATCCACCTGAAGGACGTGGTCAAGCCGGGCATCCGTGAGCGTTTCGCCGAGCTGCGCAAACTGGGAATCCGTACCGTGATGGTCACCGGCGACAACCCGTTGACCGCCGCCGCGATTGCCGCTGAAGCGGGCGTGGACGACGTACTGGCCGAAGCCACCCCGGAGAAAAAACTCGCCCGCATCCGTCATGAGCAAAATGATGGTCGCCTGGTGGCGATGTGCGGCGACGGCGCCAACGACGCCCCGGCGCTGGCCCAGGCGGACGTCGGCATGGCGATGAACGATGGCACCCAGGCTGCGCGCGAGGCCGCCAACATGGTCGACCTCGACAGCGACCCGACCAAGCTGTTGGACGTGGTGCAGATCGGCAAGGAATTGCTGGTGACCCGTGGCGCATTGACCACCTTTTCCATCGCCAACGACGTGGCCAAGTACTTCGCGATCCTGCCGGCGCTGTTCGCCTCGATCTATCCGCAACTGGGCGTGCTCAACGTGATGCACTTGCAGAGCCCGCAGAGCGCGATCCTTTCGGCCATCGTGTTCAACGCGCTGATCATCGTGGTGCTGATCCCCCTGGCGCTGCGCGGTGTGCGCGTACAGGCAGCGAGCGCGGCGGCATTGCTGCGGCGCAACCTGCTGATCTATGGGCTGGGCGGGATTCTGGTGCCGTTCGTGGGCATCAAGGCGATCGACATGCTGCTGACTGCGTTGCACCTGGTTTGACCCGATTCCTGTGGGCGCCCGACGGGTGCCCACAGGTTGCAATGACCGACTTGAGGAATCCGAAATGTCCAACATGATCCGCCCGGCCCTGAGCCTGCTGGTGCTCATGACCCTGATCACCGGCGTCGCTTACCCACTGGTGGTGACTGGTGTCGCCCAAGTGGCTTTCCCTAACCAGGCCAATGGCAGCCTGGTGCGCGACGACAGCGGCAAGGTGCGTGGCTCCAGCCTGATTGCCCAGGACTTTACCGGTGCCAGCTGGTTCCATCCGCGCCCATCGGCCGGCGCGTTTGCGACGGTTTCCAGCAGCGCCAGTAACCTCGGCCCCAGCAACCCGGCGCTGGCGACGCGTATCTTCGATGACGCGAGTAAACAGCTGGTGCCGAGTCAAGGGCCGGTGCCTCTGGCATCGCTGACTACCTCTGGCAGCGGTCTTGATCCACACTTGCCACCCCAGGCGATTGCCTATCAACTGGCGAGGGTGGCGGCGGCGC
>Ga0207713_1000697_pt1 | contig 31485 bp, 32 predicted proteins | sample KBSS64metaG_FD_184404 | JGI IMG/M metagenome (GOLD analysis project Ga0207713, IMG submission 184404) | Switchgrass rhizosphere microbial communities from Kellogg Biological Station, Michigan, USA - KBS S6-4 metaG (SPAdes) (version 2) | ecosystem: Host-associated > Plants > Roots > Rhizosphere >... | reverse complement strand
AGGTGCTCCAGCTCCTCGGCTTTGGCGATAGCGCCCTTCATGCCCTTGGCAGGCTCGGTCAGCACCAGTTCCGCGCCGAGGGCCTTGAGCACCTTGCGCCGCTCGATGCTCATGGAAGCCGGCATTGTCAGCACCAGTTTGTAACCGCGCGCTGCGGCCACGAAGGCCAGGCCAATCCCGGTGTTGCCAGAGGTCGGCTCGACGATGGTCATGCCGGGCTTGAGTTTGCCGCGGCTTTCAGCGTCCCAGATCATGTTCGCGCCGATCCGGCATTTAACCGAATACCCCGGATTACGCCCCTCGATCTTGGCCAGAATAGTGACCCCGCGTGGCGCGATGCGGTTGATCTGCACCAGTGGCGTATTGCCGATGGAGTGGGCGTTGTCTGCGTAAATACGGCTCATGACCGGGTCCTTGTGCAGGTGGGAGAAAACCCAAAGCGTATGCCGTGGGCACATATTGCGTCCAGTCGCAGCGAACCTGTGGCATGGCCTACAGTCAACAAATCAGGCAGTCATCAGTCGGCAACCGGAGAGCCTTGCCATGAAACGTCGCTATAGCTGGCCACTGTGGACAGTCGTGGGCCTCGTCGTCGTATTGATCGCCATACACATCGCGCTGCCCTACGTGGTGCGCAACTACCTCAATGACAAGCTTGCCGACATGGGCGACTACCGCGGCCACGTCACCGACGTGGACCTTGCCCTGTGGCGCGGCGCCTACAAGATCAACGGCCTGAACATCGTCAAGACGGACGGCAAGGTCCCGGTGCCCCTGCTCAAGGCACCGGTCATCGATCTGGCCGTCAGCTGGCACTCACTCTGGTACGACCACGCCGTCGTGGCACAGGTTGCGTTCATAAGCCCCGAACTCAACTTCGTCGACGGCGGCACCGACAAGCAGCAGTCCCAGACCGGTGCCGGCACCGACTGGCGGGCGCAGTTGAACAAACTGCTGCCCATCACCCTCGACGAGGTCCGGGTGACGGATGGCAAGATCACCTTCAGCAACTTCAACTCCACGCCGCGGGTGAAAATCCAGGCTGATGACGTCAACGCCAGCGTCTACAACCTGACCAACGTGGTCGACCCCAACGGCAAGCGCGATGCCCGCTTCGAGGGCAAGGCGCTGCTCGAAGGGCACGCGCCGCTTGAAAGCAGCGCCACGTTCGATCCGCTCAGCAACTTCGAAGACTTCGACTTCAAACTGCGCGCCACCGACTTGCAACTCAAGCGCCTGAACGATTTCGCATCCGCCTACGGAAAATTCGATTTCAACGCCGGCAGCGGCGACATTGTCATCGAAGCCAAGGCCAACAAGGGGCAGCTCACTGGCTACATCAAACCCCTGCTGCGCGATGTCGACATCTTCAACTGGCAGCAAGACGTCGAGAACAAGAACAAAGGCTTTTTCCGCTCGATCTGGGAAGCCATGGTCGGCGCCAGCGAAACCGTGCTCAAGAACCAGCGCAAAAACCAGTTCGCCACCCGCGTCGAACTCAGCGGCAGCGTGCACAAACAGGACGTCAGCGCCTTCCAGGCATTCCTGCAGATCCTGCGCAACGCGTTCGTGCAGGCGTTCAATACCCGGTATGACAGTGGCAAGAGTGAGGCGCAGTGACTCCTGGCATCCACGATCCCCTGTAGGAGTGAGCTTGCTCGCGATAGTGGCGTATCAGAAGACATAACTGGGCCTGACACATCGCTATCGCGAGCAAGCTCACTCCTACAGGGGCCGGGTTCGTCATTATTCAGCAACTGAATAAAGGGTCTGCGTTCACAGGCCGGTGGGGGCCGCGTTATAGTCGCTGCATTCTTTATGCTGAATCAGCGCCGTTCGGGTCTGTTGCCCGCACTTTACGTTCGAGGATTTTCCGATGAAGTTCGAAGGCACCCGCGCCTATGTCGCCACCGACGACCTCAAGCTTGCCGTCAACGCCGCCATCACGCTGGAGCGTCCGCTGCTGGTCAAGGGCGAGCCTGGCACCGGCAAGACCATGCTGGCCGAGCAACTGGCCGAGTCCTTTGGCGCAAAGCTGATCACTTGGCACATCAAATCGACCACCAAGGCCCATCAGGGGTTGTACGAGTACGACGCGGTCAGCCGCCTGCGCGACTCGCAGCTGGGCGTCGACAAGGTCCACGACGTGCGCAACTACCTGAAGAAAGGCAAGTTGTGGGAGGCGTTCGAGTCCGAAGAGCGGGTGATTCTGCTGATCGACGAGATCGACAAGGCCGACATCGAGTTCCCCAACGACCTGCTGCAAGAACTCGACAAGATGGAGTTCTACGTTTACGAGATCGACGAGACGATCAAGGCGAAAAAACGCCCGATCATCATCATTACTTCCAACAACGAAAAAGAACTGCCAGACGCCTTCCTGCGCCGCTGTTTCTTCCATTACATCGCCTTCCCGGATCGCAACACGCTGCAGCAGATCGTTGACGTGCACTACCCCGACATCAAGAAGGACCTGGTCAGCGAAGCGCTGGACGTGTTCTTCGACGTGCGCAAAGTGCCGGGCCTGAAGAAAAAACCTTCGACCTCGGAGCTGGTGGACTGGCTCAAGCTGCTGATGGCCGACAACATTGGCGAGGCGGTGCTGCGCGAACGTGATCCGACCAAGGCCATTCCGCCGCTTGCAGGCGCCTTGGTCAAGAACGAGCAGGACGTTCAGTTGCTTGAGCGCCTGGCCTTCATGAGCCGTCGCGGCAACCGCTGATTTCTTTCGGGTAAGTGCGGAGCCATCGCCATGTTGCTCAACCTGTTCAATGAAATGCGCGCAGCCAAGGTGCCGGTCTCGCTGCGCGAGCTGCTGGACCTGATCAACGCCCTGAAACAGCGGGTGACCTTCGCCGACATGGACGAGTTCTACTACTTGTCGCGGGCGATCCTGGTCAAGGACGAGCGCCATTACGACAAGTTCGACCGGGCCTTCGGCGCCTATTTCAACGGGCTGGAAAAGCTCGACGATCACTTGCAGGCACTGATACCCGAAGACTGGCTGCGCAAGGAGTTCGAGCGCTCGTTGACCGACGAAGAGCGTGCGCAGATTCAGTCGCTGGGCGGCCTGGACAAGCTCATCGAAGAATTCAAGAAGCGTCTGGAAGAACAGAAGGAACGCCACGCAGGCGGCAACAAATGGATCGGCACCGGCGGCACCAGCCCGTTCGGCTCCGGCGGCTACAACCCGGAAGGCATCCGCGTCGGCGATGCGGGCAAGCGCCAGGGCAAGGCGGCCAAGGTGTGGGAGCAGCGCGAGTACAAGAACCTGGACGATCAGGTGGAACTGGGCACGCGCAACATCAAGGTGGCCCTGCGCCGCCTGCGCAAGTTCGCCCGCCAGGGCGCAGCGGACGAACTGGACATCGACGGCACCATCGACCACACCGCCCGCGATGCGGGCCTGCTGAACATCCAGATGCGCCCGGAACGGCGCAACACCATCAAGCTCTTGCTGCTGTTCGACATCGGCGGCTCGATGGACGCCCACGTGAAGATCTGCGAAGAACTGTTCTCGGCCTGCAAGACCGAGTTCAAGCACATGGAGTATTTCTACTTCCACAACTTCATTTATGAATCGGTGTGGAAGAACAACCTGCGCCGCACTTCCGAACGCACTTCAACCCAGGACTTGCTGCACAAATACGGCGCCGACTACAAAGTGATCTTCATCGGCGACGCCGCCATGGCCCCCTACGAAATCACCCAGCCGGGCGGCAGCGTCGAACACTGGAACGAAGAAGCCGGGTACGTCTGGATGCAACGCTTCCAGGCCAAGTTCAAGAAAATCATCTGGATCAACCCTTATCCCAAGGACGCCTGGGGTTACACCACCTCAACCAATATCGTGCGGGACTTGATCGAAGATCAGATGTATCCGCTGACGTTGAGGGGGCTGGAGGAAGGGATGCGGTATTTGGCGAAGTAGTGCTGAGACTGTAGCAGCACGGCTTGCTGGCGGTGGCGGCATCGAAATCGCCGCCGCCGGCAAGCCGGACTGCTACAAAAGAGATCCTCAGACGCTCAATCAGCTCGAACTGGCGAACCGCCGCAAACACTCAACCTGTTCCCTGGACGCCATCTCCTGCACCACAGCGCGCAAGCGCACCACACTCCCCGGCAGTTTCTGCGCCAGTCGCGCCAGTGACAGCGGGGTCAGTGCGCCCAGTCGTGGGTAGCCGCCGATGGTCTGGCGGTCGTTGAGCAGGATGATGGGCTGGCCGTCTGGCGGGACCTGAATGGCGCCCAGGGGGATGCCTTCCGAGATCATGGGTTGGCCCTGATACACCAGCTCCGGGCCGAGCAGGCGGATGCCCATGCGGTCGGCGCGGCTGTCCAGGGTCCAGTCGCTGTTGAAGGCGTCGAAAAGGCTCAGGCCGCTGAAGTGGCCAATTTGCGCGCCGAGCACGACGTCCAGGGGGCGTGGGTCGGCCAGATCCGGGATCAGGTGTTCAGGCAGAGTTTGAAGCGCGATGGAGCGGCTGCGGCAGGCCAGGCGGTCGCCTGCGGTCAATGCCTTGCCGGTGCCATCCAGGCCGCCCAGCCCTTCCCGTGCGACCGTGGCGCTACTGCCCAGTACGTCCATCGCCTCAAAGCCGCCGGGCGCGGCGAGATAGGCTCGTGCGCCGCTGACCGGATGTGTGAAGCGCAGTTGCTGGCCCTTGTTGAGGAAGAAACTGCGCCAGGGGGCAACCGGGCGGTCATCGAGCATGGCGCCCAGGTCGGCACCGGCCAGGGCCAGGCAGCAATCCTCACTGGCGACCAGCGTCAGCCCGCCGAGCGTGATCTCGACAACGGTGGCATCCAGCGGATTGTTCAGCAGCTTGTTGGCCCACGACATGGAAACCCAGTCCAGCGCGCCGCCCTGGGTCACGCCCAGGTGGCGCACGCCAAACCGTCCTGCGTCTTGCAGCAGGCACAGCGGGGTGCTGGTTTTGACCGTCAGCACGCTCATGCCAGCGCCTCCAGCGGGGTATCGTCGCCGCCCAGGCGAATGAATTCGGCATGATCGATCGGCTCGAAGCGCACAGTGTCGCCGGGCTGCAGCAGGCTGTAGCCGTCGATTTCACGATCGAACAGTTTGGCCGGGGTGCGGCCCAGGATGTTCCAGCCACCCGGCGATTGCAGCGGGTATACCGCTGTTTGCCGTTCGGCAATGCCGACGCTGCCGGCCGAGACGCGTTTGCGCGGGGTCTTGATGCGCGGCGCGGCGATGATTTCTTCTACCAGCCCCATGAAACCGAAGCCCGGTGCAAAGCCCAGCGCGAACACCTGGTACTCGCGCTGACTGTGACGTTCGATCACTTCAGCCACCGGCAAGCCACTGCGTTCGGCCAGTAATGCCAGTTCAGGCCCGACGCTGGGGTCGTACCACACGGGCAGCACGTGCTGTCGACCGGCGCTGGCCGCATCCGGAGAGAGATCGACCATCGCCTCGGCAATCAACGCCCCCGCCTGCTGCGGGCTCAATGCCAGCAAGTCATAGTGCACCATCAAGGTGGTGTAGGACGGCACGAGGTCAATCAGGTTCGCCCCGAATCCGTCCCGCAGACGCTGGCTGGCCGCGAGCATCCACGGCATGTTCGCCTCGTCGATGGCATCGAACAGACGCACCATCAGGCAATCGATCGCAACGACTTCGATGCGCAACTTCATGAGGCAGACGTCTGGCCCAGTGCTTCACGGATGCGCCGCACGGCCGCTATTGAGCTGGCGTTGTCGCCATGCACGCACAGGGTGTCGGCGTTGAGCAGCAACGGGTTGCCATCGCTGGCGGTCAAAGGTTCGCCGCGGGAAAGAGTCAGGGCCTGGGCGATGATCAGTTCAGGATCATGGTGAACGGCGCCCGGCAAATTGCGCGAAACCAGACGCCCGACGCTGTCGTAGGCGCGGTCGGCGAAGGCTTCGAACCACAGGGTTACGCCGAACTCATCGGCCATGGCCTGGGCTGCGCTGTTGTCGCGCATGGCCAGCAGCATCAACGGCAGCTCGGGGTTGTAGCGGGCGATGCCTTCGATGACGGCGCGCAACTGGACCGGATTGGCCATCATGTCGTTGTACATCGCGCCGTGGGGTTTGACGTAGCTGACCCGGCCGCCCTGGGCACGGCACACGCCGTCCAGCGCGCCGATCTGGTAATGCAGCATGTCCTGGATTTCCTGCGGCGAGCAGGCCATGGAGCGGCGACCGAAACCTACGAGGTCCGGATAGGCCGGGTGCGCGCCGATGGTCACGCCGTGGGTCAGCGCCAGAGCGACGGTCTTGCGCATGACGCTGGGGTCACCGGCATGAAAACCGCAGGCGATGTTGGCGCAATCGATGTACGGCATGACTTCGGCGTCCAGACCCATGGTCCAGGCGCCGAAGCTTTCACCGATATCACAATTCAATAACAGGCGGCCCACGGGGTATCTCCTGTGTGAATGGAGTATGGCCAGGTAAACCCGTAGCAGTCCGGCTTGCCGGCGACGGCGCCCTTCAAATCGCCGACGCCGGCAAGCCGGACTGCTACGGGAAGGCGAATTGCCTTGGAAGGCTCACTACCAGTCTCTGTTGACCCGCTTTTTGTAGACTCGTCCAACGAACAACCAGTCAATGAACACCACAAAGCTTTCGATCACCAGCGAGAACAGCAGCGCGCAGGCCAGGCCCCAGCCGATGACTTCCGGTGACAGCAATACCTGCCAGGTGTAGCCATTCCAGGTCTCGGTGCGGATGGCCGGGTCTGCGGCGGTCAGCACGTGATACGCACGGCTGTACCACGGCCCCTGCAACGCCATCCATTCGCGGTCCAGGATCTGGTTGCGGCTCAGGATGTTGGCGATGTTGTTGGCATCAGTGCGGAACACCGGGTCTTCGCTGCTGCGATAGTGCTGGATCAGCGCCTGCACGTCGCCATTGAAGAAGCGCTGCGCTGTCTCGTTGTAGCCGCGCAGGTTCTGCTGGGCTTCCATCAGGTGCGCTTCGACGCGCTTGGTGTAGTCGCTGATGAATCCGGGAATCTGCACGCCGATCAACAGGCCTGCCGTGAACAATACCAGTCGTACGTAGCTGCGCAGCATAGATCCCTCTCAGTCAGTCCGGCCTTCGGCCACGCATTCGCCTCGACGCCACAGGCTCCAGTGGCCGGGTTCGTAGCGATTCCAGGTTTCGTTCTCGGTCAGTGGTTCGGTGGCGATCACCGTGACCACATCATTTGGCGTGGTTTCGGCCTGAAAATCGACGATCACGTCGACATCTTTCAGGCGAGCCGGGCCAAACGGCGCGCGGCGTGTGATGTGCACAAGCTTGGTCGAGCAGAAACAGAACAGCCAGTCGCCATCGCTGAGCAGGCCGTTGAACACGCCCTTGGCGCGATACTCGTTGCAGGCATTGACCAGCGTCGGCAGCAGGCTTTCGACCTCGACCGGCTCCGGAAAGGCCTCGCGCACGCGGTTGAGCAAGTCGCAGAACGCCGCTTCGCTGTCGGTATCGCCGACCGGGCGGTAGAAGGTCGCGCTCGGGTTGAAATCCGCCAGTTGGCCGTTATGGGCAAAGCACCAGTTGCGGCCCCACAGCTCGCGCACGAACGGATGGGTGTTGGACAGGCAGACCTTGCCGACGTTGGCCTGGCGAATATGGCCGATAACCACTTCGCTCTTGATCGGATAGCGCTGCACCAGTTGTGCAACTTCCGACTCGCTGCTGGCGGCCGGGTCCTGAAACAGGCGCAGGCCGCGGCCTTCATAGAAACCGATGCCCCAGCCATCACGGTGGGGACCGGTGCGGCCGCCCCGCTGCATCAGCCCGGTGAAGCTGAAGACGATGTCGGTCGGTACATTGGCACTCATGCCCAGAAGTTCACACATGCTCAGGTCTCGGTGCGCTCAAAGCTTGGGTTCGACCCGATAACGACCACTGCTGCCGCCGTTGTTGCCACTGGCCGGGGCAGCCGCCTGGCTGGAGTAGCGAGAGCTGCCTTGGGCGGCGAACGGCTCGTCGTCGGCTTTCAGCTCGGCGGCGGCCTGGGCGGCGGCGGCTTCGGCGTGGGCCTGCCGGGCTTTCTTGCGGCGCAGGAATGGCAAGCGGATCAATGCGAAGATGACGTACAGGCCCAGTGCGACAGCGCCGTAGGTGGCCAGGTCCAGCACTGCACGCCAGACGTTGTTGCCCACCTTGAAGGCAAGGTCCAGAGCGCTGATGGCCAGCGCCGGGGCGTAGGTGTCCTTGACCGGGTCGATGACCGTCGGGCAGAACAGCAGCACCGCGCCGATCACCCGCAGCGGCTCGCGCAGGTAGCGCCACATCCAGCCCGTCAGCTTGAACCACACCAACAGACAACCCAACGCAGCGAATGCGTACAGGCCCCAGGCAATCAGATAGTCGTTGTCGGTCATGACGTCCGTGGTAAGGCAGGTAAAGAGGCGCTTATGATAACGACTTTTCGCAAGCCTGGCTTACCCGGCTTCAGTTATCGGTCCGCCGCCCCTTTGAGAGAGCCCAGCATGCCTTCTTCCGCCACCTCCCCAAGCGCCCCGCTCGCCCGCAAGGCCGACGGCGCCGATCCGTATGCCTGGCTGCAGAACCGCGACAGCGATGAGGTGCTCGATTACCTCAAGGCCGAAAATCACTACCAGGAAAGTCAGCTGGCCGATCAGGAGGCCCTGCGCGAAACGCTGTTTCAGGAGATCAAGGGCCGGATTCTGGAAACCGACCTGTCGCTGCCTTCGCCCTGGGGCCCTTGGCTTTATTACACCCGTACCACCGAAGGCGACGAATACGCCCGCCACTACCGCTGCCCGCGCCCGGCCGACGACTCGCAAACGGTCGACGAAAGCGCCGAACAACTGCTGCTCGACCCCAATGTGCTGGCGGGAGGAGGCTTCTTTTCGCTAGGGGCATTCAGTATCAGCCCGGACCACCAGCGCCTGGCCTATAGCCTGGACACCAGCGGCGAGGAGGTCTACCAGCTGTACGTCAAGGAGCTGAACACTGGTGTGGTGACCAGCCTGCCGTTCGAAGACTGCGACGGCAGCATGACCTGGGCCAACGACAGCCAGACGCTGTTTTTCGGCGAACTGGACGACACCCACCGCCCACACAAGCTGTACCGCCACACACTCGGCAACGACTCGGCGGACCTGGTCTTCAACGAGCCGGACGGGCGGTTCTTCCTGCACTGCTACCGCTCAAGCTCCGAGCGCCAACTGGTGCTGGCCCTGGACAGCAAGACCACCGGCGAAAGCTGGGTGCTGGACGCCGACAAGCCCGAGCAAGCCTTTGTCTGCATGGCGCCGCGCAGTGAAGGCCACGAGTACTCGGTGGACCACGGCCTGATCGACGGCACCTGGAGCTGGCTGATTCGCAGCAACCAGGCCGGGATCAACTTTGCGCTGTACCACGCACCCGAAACATCCAGCGGCGTGCCCGAGCGCAAGGACTGGCAAACCCTGATCGCCCACAGCGACAGCATCATGCTCGACGGTTTCAGCCTCAATGCCCGCGGCCTGACCCTGAGCCTGCGTGAAGGCGGCTTGCCCATCGTCCAGGTCCACCCACAAGGCTTGCCGGCGTATCGGGTGCAATTGCCGGACGCGGCCTACAACCTGTACGTGCAAGACACCCTTGAATTCGAAAGCGACAAGATTCGCCTGCGCTATCAATCGCTCAATCGCCCACCGCAGGTGCGTCAATTGGCGCTGGCCACCGGTGAGCAGGTCGTCCTCAAGGAAACCCCGGTGCTCGGCGTGTTCGACGCCGATGCCTATGTCAGCCAGCGCCTGTGGGCGACGGCGGCCGATGGCACACAGGTGCCGATCAGCTTGGTGGTCAAGCGCGAACTGGCAGGCACCCCCGTACCGCTTTACCTGTACGGCTACGGCGCCTATGGCGAGAGCCTCGACCCCTGGTTCTCCCACGCCCGCCTGAGCCTGCTCGATCGCGGCATCGCCTTTGCCATCGCCCATGTCCGGGGCGGCGGCGAGCTGGGTGAAAAGTGGTATCGCACAGGCAAGCAGGAACACAAGCAAAACACCTTCGACGACTTCATCCGTTGCGCCGAGCATCTGATTGCACAAAACCTGACGACGGCCGACACACTGGTCATCAGCGGCGGCAGCGCGGGCGGCCTGTTGATCGGGGCGGTGGTCAACCAGCGCCCCGATCTGTTCAAGGCCGCCATTGCCGAGGTGCCGTTCGTCGACGTGCTCAACACCATGCTTGATCCTGAGCTGCCATTGACCGTCACTGAGTACGACGAGTGGGGCAACCCGCAGGAGCCTGAGGTGTACGCGCGGATCAAGGCGTACGCGCCTTACGAAAACGTCACGGCCCAGGACTATCCGGCGATGCTGGTCATCGCTGGGTACAACGACAGCCGGGTGCAGTACTGGGAGGCGGCCAAGTGGGTGGCCAGGTTGCGCGCCACCAAAACGGACGACAATCTGCTGTTGCTCAAGACCGAACTGGGCGCCGGACACGGCGGCATGAGCGGTCGCTATCAGGGATTGCGTGACGTGGCACTCGAATACGGATTTGTGTTCAAGGTATTGCAACTGGCCTGAGGAACTCTTTAAAGGCCGTTGGTCATATCAGACGGCTCCGTACTGCTTGTAGGACGGAGCTGTTTTGGTGGTCAGTTTTCATTCTTCATCTCATCCAACAAGAACATGCCATGCCGACACCTACATCTCTGAACAATGAAATCCGCGAAATGCTGATGGACTGCGGTCTGTTCCTGGCCCTGACCCCGGCCGACTTCTCTGCGGCGGCGGGTTATTTCAGCATCAGCAACATCGAAAAGGGCGAGCCGATCTTCAACGAAGGCGACGCGGGTACTTTCATGTGCATCATTCATTCGGGCACGGTGTCGGTGCAGAAGGTCAACGGCGAGGGCAAGCTGGTGGAAACCGCAATCCTGCGCGCGGGCCGGGCGTTCGGCGAGATGGCCGTGCTGGACGGCGAACGCCGCTCGGCCAGTTGCATCGCCGCCTCCAGTTGCTACCTGCTGAACCTGGGCCGTGACTCGCTGGACAAGATGCTCAACGACGCTCCCAAGGTTGCCGCCAAGATCATCCGCGCCATTGCCATCGCCATGTCCAGGCGCTTGCGCATGATGGATGGACAAGTATTGGCGCAGCAGGAATAGCGCACGCCAATCATTGATTGGGCTTGCCCGGCTGCTGCGGCTGCAACCCCTGCAACGGCTCATCCTCTTTCGGTGGGCCGGGTTGGGGGATTTTCGGCAACAGTGGCGGATTACCCTGCCCGCCCACGTGGGGAACGCTGGGCGGGGAAATCTGCGGATAAGGGGTCGGCGTTGCAGTACCCGGCGACCCCGAGGTGGCCGCCACAGGCTCCGGCGTGTTGAGTAAAGGTTGCAGGCTTTCGGCAAAAACCGGCGATACGCCAAGCATCAGCGCAGCAATCGCCGCTAGAATGGACCGCTTCATCGTTGGCCTCCACTGCCAATCTTCTGCTGTGACGCTCAGGCTACTCCTGCGCAGCGCTTCGTGCGCTGACAAATTGCCCTATGCCCCGACCGCGCCCCTCGACGAGTCCCCCATGAAACGTTTCGTACTGCTCGACACCACCCCGATCCCCGATAACGGCGGCGCCCTGTGCCTGTTCGAGTACGGCGAAGATTTCGTGATCAAGATCCAGGGCGGCGACGGCGGCCATCTGATGAACACCCGCATGCATGGGTCCGAAGATGCGCTGGCGGAAATCCCCTGCAAGAAAGTCGCCTCGCGCACGCAACCTCGAGTATTGATTGGCGGGCTGGGCATGGGCTTCACCCTGGCGTCCGCCCTCAAGCACCTGGGCAAGAACGGCGAAGTGGTGGTGGCCGAACTGGTGCCTGGGGTGGTTGAGTGGAATCGCGGCCCGCTGGGTGAGAAATCAGGCAATCCGTTGCAGGATCCGCGCGCCAAGGTGGTCATCCAGGACGTCGCCAAGGTGCTGAAAAGCGAGCCTCAAGGCTTCGACGCGATCATGCTCGACGTCGATAACGGCCCTGAAGGCCTGACCCAGAAGGCCAACAGCTGGCTGTATTCGGCCGGTGGCCTGGCCGCCTGTGCCACCGCCCTGCGGCCCAAGGGCGTGCTGGCGGTGTGGTCTGCCAGCGCCGATGCCGCCTTCAGCGACAAACTGCGCAAGGCCGGCTTCAAGGCCGAAGAGGTCAAGGTGTACGCCCACGGTAACAAAGGCACGCGGCATACCATCTGGATCGCCGAGAAACTCAAGGGCTGATCCCCCTTGTCGCCCGGCCTAAAAAAACCGCGGCCAATGGCGCCCGAAACGCTAGAATCGGACCATTGCCAACCGTATACGTACCAGGTGACACCATGAGCTCCACGAATACCTCCAAGCTCGACCGCATCCTTGCCGACGCCAAGCGCGACAAGGAAATGGGCTACCGCGACAAAGCGCTGAAGATGTACCCCCACGTCTGCGGCCGCTGCGCCCGTGAATTTTCCGGCAAGCGCCTGAGCGAGCTGACCGTGCACCACCGTGATCACAATCACGACAACAACCCGCAAGACGGCTCGAACTGGGAATTGCTCTGCCTGTTCTGCCACGACAACGAACACTCGCGCTACACCGACCAGCAGTACTTCTCGGACTCGTCCCTGGGCACGCCGAAAACGGCCACGGCCACCCACAACCCGTTTGCGGCGCTGGCGGACTTGATGAAGAAATAAACCGTGACATAGGCCATGCTCAACGAGCCCGATCAGCCGCTGAGCGAACACGGCCATGCCATTTGCCTTACGGATTGTCATCACGATTGCCCTCGCGCTTTGCGGCGCAGGCATGCTTTCGGCCGCCGACTGGCCAGCAACTGCCCTTCCATCGGCGGCCAAAGGCCAGGATCCTGCGCAAAGCGAGATCAGCGCTCTTCAATTGCGGCTCGACAGCCTCAGGCAGCAGATCTCCTCGGCCAGCGGCTACACCCAGCTCGAAGCGCCGCAGAATCAGGTCCAGGCTTTCATCCTCGACATCGACCAATTAAGCAATGCCTTGTTGCCGGAACAGGCGCAGCTCAGCGCGCAACTGAGCGTGATGGGCAATGCGCCGGCCGACAGCACGGCGACAGAGCTGTCTGGCATCGCCCAGCAACGCGCATCGCTCACTGCCCGCAAAGCCCAGGCGGACGCAACCTTGAGCAGCCTGGCTGGATTAAAGGAAAACGCCATCGAGCTGCTCACGCAGATTGCCGTGATCCGACGCAGCCTGCTGGAAAACGAACTGACACTCAGGACGCCCAGTGTTCTGAGCCCTGACTTCTGGGCACCGGTCTTTGCCCCGTCATCCCAGGACCTGCAGCGACTGGGCGTGTTTGCCGATCAAGTGGCACAAGCTACCGCCCCCGCCTGGCGATCCGGGCAGTACGTCTACACCCTGTTTCTGCTGGGCCTTGCCCTGACTGTCTGGATTCCCGGGCGACGCTACGCCGAGCGCGGCCTGACCTGGCTGTGCATCCACCGCATGCCCGATGGGCGACTGCGTCGCAGTTCCCTGGCGCTGGCATCGGTGGTGGCAACGATTGTCTGCACCGCCGCCGCCTTGCAATTGCTGTTGCACGCCTGCACACGCCACCTGCCTTTGCCGCCGATGCTCGTGACGTTTTCCGACGAGTTCGAGAAAGTCGTGTTTATCTGCGTGCTGGTGACAGGGCTTAGCCGCGCGCTGCTGTCCACCGATCACCCCAGTTGGCGCCTGCCCAATCTGTCCAACCCGCTGGCAGAGGCCCTCAAACCCCTGCCAAAGGTGCTCGCCTGCACGCTTCTGGTATTGATGACACTGGTGCAAATCATTTTGGCGGCAGGGATCAGCGGCCAGATCGTGACTGCCAGCCGGGGCATCATCGCCCTGGCAGCAACGCTCATCATCGCCGTGGCATTGCTGCGCACTGGCAAGATCCGACGCGCCGCACAGGCCAGCGGCGAATCGACACCGGCAGGTAGCACCTTTCACGGGCTGGTCTATGCCTTCAGTTGCGTTGCGACCTTCGTCGCCCTCGCCGCCCTCGTCTTGGGCTACATCTCGCTGGGCAGATTCATTACCTATGAATTGGTCTGGATCCTGATTATCTTCTGCGGCTTCTACCTGCTGATCCAGCTGTTCAGGGACGCATGCGATTACCTGTTGTCACCGAAAAACCCCAGCGGCAAAGCACTTGCGCAACTGCTGGGGATCAGCGACACGCGCCTGGAGCAGGTGGCGACCATCATCGCCGGCTTTGGCCGGGCGGGTTTGTTGTTGCTGGCGGTAGTCACTCTGTTCGTCGGTGGACTGGGCACGACCATGGATCAGCTGGCTCGCAATGCCTTGAACATTCTGGGCGGCGGCGGGCTGCGCAACCTGAACATCATCCCGGGGCATTTGCTCAATGCGGCACTGGCCATCGTCATCGGTATTTACCTGATTCGCTCCCTGGGCCGCTGGCTGGACCACGAATTCCTGCCCAAGACCAACATGGACCCCGGCATGCAGGCCTCGCTCAGCACCCTGTATTCCAATCTGGGCTACGCCTTGGTGGTGTTGGTCGCACTGTCCTCACTGGGCGTGGAATGGACGAACCTGGCCTGGATCGTGAGCGCGCTGTCGGTGGGGATCGGCTTCGGCCTGCAGGAAATCGTCAAGAACTTCGTTTCGGGGCTGATCCTGCTGACCGAGCGGCCGGTCAAGGTCGGCGACCTGATTAGCATCAGCGGGGTGGAAGGGGATATCCGGCGGATCAACGTCAGGGCCACCGAAATTCAGCTGAGCGACCGCTCTATCGTCATCGTGCCGAACTCGCAGCTGATTTCGCAAAACCTGCGCAACGTGACCCTGGGCGGCAGCGCTCAGGGCGTCGCGACCCTGGAGCTGTTGTTCGCGCTGGACATCGACCCCGAGCAAGTCAAGAACCTGCTGCACGATGCCTACACCGAGCACCAGAACATCCTCGACCGCCCTGCCCCGTTCGTGCGCTTCAGTAAACTCTCACCCGATGGCATTACCCTGACTGTCACCGGCTACGTGAGCAGTCCGAGGATCGTTGGCATCACCAAGAGCGACCTGTTGTTCAACATCCTCAAACGGCTGGGGGAAGCCGGCATCGCCCTGGCCAAACCAGCCACCACTTGACCCGCTTGAGCGTACTGTCCCGTATAATCGTGCGCCTTTCACCAGCGAGCACTCCTTCCCGTGGCCAACAAACGTTACGCCTGCATCGGCTTGTACAACCCCAAATCCCCGGAAAACGTGGGGTCCGTGATGCGTGCGGCGGGCTGCTATGGCGTGGCGTCAGTGTTCTACACCGGCAAGCGCTACGAGCGGGCGCGGGATTTCGTCACCGACACCAAGAAGATCCATCAGGACATTCCGCTGATCGGCATCGACGACCTGAAGAAAATCATTCCGCTGGGCTGTGTGCCGGTTGCGGTTGAGCTGGTAAAGGGAGCCCGGGCACTGCCCGAATACACCCACCCGGACCGCGCCATCTACATCTTCGGCCCCGAGGACGGCTCGCTGGATAAAGAGATCCGCGACTGGTGCGAAGACGTGGTCTACATCCCCACCACTGGCTGCATGAACCTGGCAGCAACGGTCAACGTGGTGCTCTACGACCGCATGGCCAAGGGCAACAACACCCGTTCGGGCCCGCAATTCGGCCGCGAAACCGACCGCACCTGAACCCGGTCGCGACAGATGCATTGAACAGTTCGCGTCTGGGGCAGTCAGCTTAAGGACCTTACCTCTTCATGGAGAACGCATCATGAGTGATACCCCGATCCTGAAACGCGTCGAACGCTCGCTGAACGACGACGCTGCGCCACAGAACGTGCAGGGCTGGGAGCGTATCGGCTCGCTGGCCGGTGGCGTGCTGATGATGGGCAAGGGCCTGCGCCGCGGCGGGATCTTCGGACTGGTGCAACTGGCCATTGGCGGCGCCGTACTGGCCCGCGGCATTACCGGGCACTGCTCGGCCAAGGCGCTGCTGGAAAAAAGCCGCAGCGACATGGACATCGCCCGCGCGCGCATCGAACAAGCCGGCGCCGAACTGAGCAAGCTCAAGACCAAGGCCGAAGTGGCCGCCGAAGAGGCCGTGGTGCAAAGCATCGACGCGGTCAAAGGCCCCAAAGGCGTCTGAGCGGCACACGCATCAAACTAAATGCGTCAAGCGGCGGTCTCTGACTTAAACCCGGTCAGAGCCGTCGAATGCCCAAAACCATCCCCTTTGCCAAACGCTGGTTCGCAGCTCGCGGCTGGAAACCCTTCGCCTTTCAAAAGGCCGTGTGGGACGCCGTCGCCCGCGGCGAGTCCGGGTTGCTGCACGCCAGCACCGGCGCGGGCAAGACTTACTCGGTGTGGTTCGCGGCGCTCAACAGTTTTGCCCGCAAGCCCTCTCCCCCTGCCGAAGATAAACCGCGTAAACGCAAAGCGCCCGCCGCGCCCCTGACGGTGCTGTGGATCACGCCCATGCGCGCCCTGGCCGCCGATACTGCGCGAGCCCTCGAAGCGCCCTTGGCCGACCTGGGGATCGATTGGAGTGTCGGCCTGCGTACCGGCGACACCTCCAGCAGCGAACGCGCCAAGCAAGGGCGACGCCTGCCCTCATCCCTCATTACCACCCCGGAAAGCCTGACCCTGTTGCTGACCCGCGCAGACGCCGAGGTGATGTTCTCTACCTTGAAAATGATCGTGGTCGATGAATGGCATGAACTGATCGGCAACAAGCGTGGCGTGCAATTGCAACTGGCCCTGGCGCGCCTGCGCCGGTGGAATCCCACGCTGATCGTTTGGGGGCTGTCCGCCACGCTGGGCAATCAAACCCACGCGCAACAGGTGCTGGTGGGCGAACACGGCACCACAGTCGAGGGCAAGGTGGTCAAGGAATTGATCGTCGATACCCTCATTGCACCTGCCATCGAACGCTTTCCCTGGGCCGGGCACATGGGATTGCGCATGTTGCCCCAGGTGCTGGCCGAGGTGAATAGCAGCACCAGTTGCTTGCTGTTCACCAATACTCGGGCGCAATCGGAGATCTGGTATCAGGCGCTGCTCGAAGCCCGGCCGGACTGGGCCGGATTGATCGCGCTGCACCATGGCTCGCTGTCGCGTGAGGTTCGCGACTGGGTCGAACGCGCCCTGAAGGAAGGTCATCTCAAGGCCGTGGTCTGCACCTCCAGCCTTGATCTGGGGGTGGATTTTCTGCCGGTCGAGCGCGTGCTGCAGATCGGTTCGGCCAAGGGCGTCGCTCGCCTGATGCAACGGGCGGGTCGTTCGGGTCATGCGCCGGGGCGCCCTTCAAGGGTCACGCTCGTGCCGACCCATAGCCTGGAACTGGTGGAAGCCGCCGCAGCCCGGGACGCAATAGAGGCACGTCTGATCGAACCACGGGAATCGCCCCACAAGCCGCTGGATGTCCTCGTACAGCATCTGGTCAGCATGGCGTTGGGCGGTGGTTTCGTGCCTGACGAGTTACTGGCGGAGGTTCGTACGGCCTGGGCCTATCGCCAGCTCACCGACGAGGAATGGGCCTGGGCGCTGGCCTTCGTGCGCCACGGCGGGCTGTCACTCACGGCCTACCCGGACTATCGCCGGGTCGAGCCCGATGAACACGGCATATGGCGGGTCCCGGATACACGCTTGGCACGGCGCCACCGCATGAGCGTCGGCACCATCGTCAGCGATGCCAGCATCAACGTGAAGTACTGGAGCAAAGGCGGCGGGGGTGGTTCGCTGGGCAGCGTCGAGGAAGGTTTCATCGCCCGGTTGAAGCCCGGTGATGGCTTTCTGTTTAGCGGACGCTTGCTTGAGCTGGTACGGGTGGAAAACATGACCGCCTATGTGAAACGGGCTACGACCAAGAAGGCGGCGGTCCCACGCTGGAATGGCGGACGGATGCCGCTGTCCAGCGAGTTGGCTGACGCGGTGGTCGCCCGATTCGATGCCGCTGCCCACAATGTGTTCGACGGCCCGGAAATGCACAGCATCAGCCCGCTGCTTGAAGTCCAGCGCCAATGGTCGGCCCTGCCACGCAAGGATTCGCTGCTGGCCGAGGTGCTCAAGTCCCGGGAAGGCTGGCACCTGTTCCTGTATCCGTTCGCCGGGCGCCATGTGCACCTGGGCCTGGCGAGCCTGCTGGCCTGGCGTTTGAGCCGGGACACACCGCTGACCTTCTCCATCGCCGTCAACGACTATGGCTTCGAGCTGCTGAGCGCGACCGAAGTGGACTGGTCAACACAACTGAACCCGCAACTGTTCAGCGAGGACGGCCTGCTGGCTGACATCATCGCCAGCCTCAATGCCGGTGAACTGGCCCTGCGCCGCTTTCGGGAAATCGCCCGGATTGCCGGGCTGGTGTTCTCCGGCTACCCCGGCGCGCCGAAAAGCAATCGCCAGCTGCAGGCCTCCAGCGGGTTGTTTTTCGAGGTGTTCAAGCAGTATGACGCAGGCAATCTGTTACTGACTCAGGCCGAGGAAGAGGTGTTGCGCCAGGAGCTGGACGTCAGCCGCCTTGAACACACGCTGCGCCGCATCAATCAACGCACCCTGGATTTGCACCTGATCAAACGGCCGACGCCCATGGCTTTCCCGCTGTTGGTGGAGCGCATGCGCGAGAGCATGAGCACCGAGAAGCTGTCCGACCGGATCGCGCGGATGGTGCGTGACCTTGAAACAGCGGCAGGTCCAGAGGTGAGTTCATGAGGCCTTATCTTTCTATTGAGCTGGCGGGCGCCGAACTGTGGCTGCTGGCAGACAAGGCCATCTACTTCCCTGCCGAGCGCGCGCTGCTGATCGCCGACGCCCACTTCGGCAAGGCCGCCGCGTACCGTCGACTCGGCCAGCCAGTGCCCCACGGCACCACCGATCACAATCTTGCGCGACTCGATGCCCTGCTGGCCGGGTACCACTGCGAGCGCCTGATCTTTCTAGGGGATTTTCTCCACGCCCCGGAATCCCACGCCTCGGCGACGCTGGCAGCGTTGCAGGCGTGGCGCGAGCGGCATCCTTCGTTGGATATCACCCTGATCCGAGGCAACCACGATAAACGCGCGGGCGATCCGCCTGCCAGCCTGAGTTTTGAGGTGGTGGCTGAACCGCTTTTACTGGGCCCGTTTGCCTTGCAACACGAACCCACGCCGCATCCCGGCCATCACGTACTGGCCGGCCATGTGCATCCCGCCTACCGATTGATGGGCAAAGGCCGACAACGCCTGCGTCTGCCGTGCTTCTACATTTTGCAAAACATCAGCCTGCTGCCAGCGTTCGGTGCGTTCACAGGCGGCATGAACATCGAGCGCCAGCCGGGCAGCCGGGTGTATGTGGTGGGGGACGGAGCCGTGTGGGAAGCCAGGTAAGCCAAACGCCCCACGCACCGTAGCAGTCCGGCTCGCCGGCGAAAGCGATCTTGAGGACGCCCCCGCCGGCAAGCCGTGCTGCTACGGGATTTGCGGTGTACGCAAGGTCGTCAAACGCGACACGCACCGTAGCAGCACGGCTTGCCGGCGGGGGGCGATCTTCAGGGCGCCTCGCCGGCAAGCCGGACTGCTACGATATGCGTGGTGTACGCGAAGAGGTATCAACGAAAGCGCAGGTCAAGCAACCGGTGCCGGAGGCGGCTCGTCTGGCAACGTCGGCTCGCCGGGCTCTTCAGGTTGAGGGTAGTCGTTGGGCGTATCGGGCGTTGGCTGGCCGGGAATGCCGCCGGCAACCATGTTGTTCAGATGGGGATGCGCTAACAGCGACCAAGCCAGCATTGCGACCTGGTTCTGTCCGGGGTCGTACTCCTTGCTGCTCGGTTTGTGTTGTCTCTTCATAGGGCACTCCTGAGCGTAGGCCCCACCCGCAAGGCGCGGATGGGAACAGTTCAGTCAATAGAGTGCGCTTTTCCTGACAAATTCCGTTTCAGGATGACCAACGGTGCAATCAGGTACGTGGCAGTGTGACACCACGCTGGCCCTGGTACTTACCACCGCGATCCTTGTAGGAAACCTCGCATTCCTCGTCGGATTCGAGGAACAGCATCTGCGCCACGCCTTCATTGGCGTAGATCTTGGCCGGCAGCGTGGTGGTGTTGGAGAACTCCAGCGTCACGTGTCCTTCCCATTCCGGCTCAAGCGGTGTCACGTTGACGATGATCCCGCAGCGCGCGTAGGTGCTTTTGCCCAGGCAGATGGTCAGGACATTGCGCGGAATGCGGAAATACTCGACCGTGCGGGCCAGTGCGAACGAGTTCGGCGGGATGATGCAGACGTCGCTCTTGATGTCGACGAAGCTCTTCTCATCGAAGTTTTTCGGATCGACGGTCGCCGAATTGATGTTGGTGAACACCTTGAATTCGTCGGCGCAGCGCACGTCGTAGCCGTAGCTGGACACACCAAAGGAGATCAGGCGGTCCGCGCCTTCGCCGCGCATCTGGCGTTCCACGAAGGGCTCGATCATGCCGTGCTCTTGCGCCATGCGGCGAATCCACTTGTCCGATTTGATGCTCATGGCGTTGTCCTGAATAGCGAGGTGAAAAAGATGACGGGCATCTTACCGGGCTCGGGCGTGCGGCACAAAGACTGCGAACGGCGCGGGCTGCAAACCGTCGGTCATCTTGGGAAATAATCGTCCGAATGCCATTGGCACATTGCTGAAAAAGGGGTAAGGTGGGTCCACTGTGTTGCTTGTGTCACTGAGAATCTCTACACGATGTTGAATTTCGATCCAACCATCTCCAAGAATTTTTCCTGCTCTTTGCACTCAGTCTCGGCCAGGGTACTTCCTGAGTCGCAGTTAACTTTGTCCAAGGAGATACACCATGTCTAATCGCCAAACCGGTACCGTCAAGTGGTTCAACGATGAAAAAGGCTTCGGCTTCATCACCCCACAATCCGGTGACGACCTGTTCGTACACTTCAAAGCCATCCAGGCTGACGGTTTCAAAACCCTGAAAGAAGGCCAGCAGGTTTCTTTCGTCGCTACCCGCGGCCAGAAAGGCATGCAGGCTGAAGAAGTACAAGTTGTCTAACTTGCGCTTCCTCGCTTGATAAAAACCCCGCTCTCGCAGCGGGGTTTTTTTATGCCTGCGATTAAAACGGCACGGTCAGTTTCAACCAGTAGGCGTCGCCCTGAGCGCGGTTGCGCACCTGGGTCTCCGACTCCCACTTGGCGGTCAGGAACCAGCCATCCTTGCTGGTGTACTTGACCGAAGGCCCGATGGCGAACGCCCGGCCCTTGTTGTCTTCGATGGTGTGGCCGTCCTGCCGGTCGTCGGTGGTCTGGCGCAGCATGTACCCGCCCACGCCCAGCACCCAGCCGTTGCCCAGTCCCCAGCCCACCGCGTAGTCGACGTGCAGCTCCTGCCCGGAACGGTAGTCGGTATCGGGGTTCTTGCGGTTGAAGTCGTACATGATCTTGGCGTCCACATTCAGCCCGTCAGGGTCGACGTAGGACAAGGCGTAGACCGGCTCGAACACCCAGTAATTGCGGCCGATATTGGTCAGGTCATCCCGATCATAGCGCCCGGTTGGCGCGATGAAATCCAGCGACACAATGCTGTGAAGCTTGTCGCTGTGATGAAACCCCAGCGCCGTGCCGAAAATCACGTCGCCCAGCCCCTGCTTGCTCTGGGGCTGGCCATTGAGCGAAACCTTCAGGTCCACCAATGGCACGATGGCGTGCATGGCCAGGCTGCCGCCCAGCAAGGTCTGGTCAGTGACCCAGATCAGCCGCGGCGTGATCGCGTTGGCGCGCACCCGAAAATCCACCGGCAACTTCTTGCCATCATTACCCCGCAGATTGTCCGCCTCGTAGTGATTGACGAACAGCTGCCCATAAAAGCCAGGCGGCGGCATGGCCCCCGACATGTAGTTTTCCGCCCCCATGGGGTAGGAACTGCCGCCGCCCTCGGAAGCCTGCGCCCCGCAGCAGAGCCCCAGCAGCGCGAGCATGGAAACGGGAACCAGGGTGCCTATGTTTTTTTCAGCCATCAGATTCAACCTTTTTATTGTTATGGGTCGAGCGCATCCCGCCTCCTGATAGCGGGACCAGGAAGCAAGGGTGTCGGTTACTGCGGTGAGCGTCGGGTCAGATGCGTTTGAACAGCGCCGAGCGTTGCGACTCGCCCGTCCCGTCGGCTGCGCTGTAGAAGCGCTCCATGAAGATGTCGCGCTCGAACAGCCGGCCCTGCATCAGGCAAGTGATCGCCGCATCGATCATCGGCGGCGGCCCGCACAGGTAAGCCTTGTTGCCGCTGAAACGGCCGTCGAAGTGCTTCTTCACTGCGTCGTGCACATAGCCGCGAAAGCCTGACCACTGCTCGTCGTCGGCGGCCTGGCTCAGGGCCGGGACGTACACGAAGTTGGCGTGCTTGAGCGCCAGCGCCTCGAACAGCTCACGGTTGTACAGCTCGGCCCGGGTGCGTGCGCCCTGGAACAGCACGATCCTGCGCTGATCGCCTTGAGCCAGCAGTTCCAGAATCATCGACTGCGGGCTGGAAAGTCCTGACCCGCCGGCGATGAAAATCAGGTCGCCGGCCTGGGATCCCCGCACGAAGAACTGCCCGTACGGCCCCGACACCTCGACGCCATCACCCTCGCGCAACTGTTCGTGAATGAAGCCGGTGGCCACTCCGCCGTCGACCTTGCGCACGTGCAGCTCTATCTCGTCGGCCTGGGCAGGCGGGTTGGCGAGGGAGAACGCCCGCGTACCTTCGACGCCCGGCAATTGCAGGTTGATGTACTGGCCGGCCTGGAACGCCATGGGTCGGTCCAGCTTCAGGTGAACGCCCTTGATGGTCGGCGACAGATCCACGATCCGGCTGACCACCGCGCGGTAATCGGTGACCGGGTAGCCCTTGAAGTCCGGGTCGACGTCGATGTCGGCCTCGATGACCATATCGCTCTGGGGCACGGCGCAGCACGCCAGCACCTTGCCTTCATCACGCTCCATGTCCATCAGGGCGAAAGAGGATGCGGCACCGATGTCGGCCTCGCCTTCCAGCACTTGCACCTTGCACGTTGCGCAGGTGCCATGCCCGCAGGCGAACGGCAGCCACACGCCCTGGCGCAGGGCCGCCTGCAGGATGGTCTGGCCCTCTTCGACCTCGATCTGCTCGCCGGTCGGCTCGATGGTGACTTGATAACTCATGGCGACCTCCTCAGTTGCCGCTGCCTGCCAACCCGTTCAGGCCTGGCGTGGACAGGTGCAGCAGACTCTTGTGGGTAATGCCGTTGTCCCCAAGGCTCAGGGTGTGGTCCGGGGTGAAAGGCGCGTCGTTGAGGCGCCAGTGAGCGGCGCAGAAGTCCACCGAGGCGGCGTCCGGATGCTGCGAAATGGCCGGGGTGAGAACCTGGGTGAGAAAGTCGCCGAAGCCCATTTGCGCAGGCAGCGGGAAGGTGAACGGCGCGCAGAACATCAGGTGGTTTTCCCAGCACAGGTACACCAGTTGCGCACCGTGGAAGTTGCGTTGCAGGTCCAGCGGTTCGGCGCTGTAGTTGCCGATAGCGATCACGGACATGATGTGTGTTTCCTTGTTCTTATCAAAAAGGGCGGGCGACGGGCACCCGCCACGGGTCGAATCAGCCAGCCTTGCGTGGCGTATCGGTATCCTGTGGTGCGTGGTCGGCCATCGGGGCGTGGGCCGCGCCCTTGCCGTTGGGGTGCCACTGTTGCCAGCGCCGATGCTCGGGCGAGTCCTGGTACTCGAAGTTGTCCTGCCCTGAATGGATGTTGTAGTAATCGCGCACCACCGACTCGACATCCGCGCCGCCACAGTTGCCTTGCAGAATCTGGTGCACCGGCAGCCACGCCTGCACATACTTCACCGGCTCGTACTGGAAAATGTCGCAGCACCCGTCGGAGCAGAAGTGGTAGCGCTCGCCTTCGTACTCGGCACTGCGATGGCTCAAGGTGTTTGGGTCATCCGGCTCGGTAAACGACAGCGGGATCTGGCAGATCTGGCACAGCATCGGCAGGGTCGGGTTGTAAAAACGCTCGCCCTTCTCCTGCAAGGCCCGCCAATGCTCGAAACGCGGGCGGTAGATCTTGTCGAAGCTGTCCGGGTACTTGGCCGACAGCCAGTCCAGCTCTTCGTCGGTGGGCATCCAGGTGTGGAAGTTGGTCGCCTGGCTGTACTGATAGAAGATCGACCAAGCCTGGTGGGAGATGTGCTCCTTGCCGATATTGGCTTGCTCGACGTACTTGGGCGGGCGAATGCCGTAGCGCTCAAGGTCCTTGAACAGCGCGCCGCCGGCCTGCTCGAAGTACACCTCCCAGGCCTCGGCCCAGGACATCACCTTGTTGGGCAGCATGTAGTCCATCATCATCCCCACCAGCGTCAGCAGCCGGTAGCCGCGCCAGAACCACTTGTCGATCCAGCGCTGGATGATCGGCACGTTGTCTTCGTGCTGTTCGAGCAAAAACTTGATCACCTCAAGGCCCAGGGTCATGTGCCGCGCCTCGTCGGACTGCGCCGAGAAGCCGAAGGTGACCGTCGCCATGTCGCCGTTGTAGGCGGCGCCCGACATGAACGGCACGAACAGGAGGTTGGTCAGCACGTACTCGAAAGAGAACGAGATGGCCGTGAGGAATTCGAACGGGCCTGCGGTGCGGGCATCCTCGAAGAACGACTTGGGCACCGACAGGAACCACACCCGGTCGTGCATGTGGGCAAAGTCATGCAGGCCATTGAAGTGCTTGTTGTAGTGGCTCATGGCGTGGATCTGCGTCTGCACGTGGCGCAGTTCATCGATGGCCTGCATCTGGCAGGCGACGCGCGCGCCGGTGCCGCCAAAGTGCCGGCCAACCCGGGCGAAGCCCTGATAGGCCTGGTATTCGAGCGGCGTCACGCCGGACAGAAACAGCTTCAGCGCGTTGACGTAGCGGGCGTCGGAAATATTGGTGTGGCCGTTGTTCTGCGAGAACGCATCGAAAATCGCGTACAGCTTCTTCTCCTTCTCGGCCTGGTATTTCCAGTAAGCGTCCATGGTCAGGCGGAAGGGGTCTTCCCACTTGTCCCAGTCGGTGATCTTGATCCCCTCGAAACGCTCGTAGGGGAAGATGTCTTCCCTGGTCTGGTAGCTCGGCTCCCACCCCAGATCGCGGGTCAGGCAACGGTATCTGTCTTTCTGATTCAGGCGCTTGGCGGCCATGATGTTCTCCGGTTCTTGTTCTTGGCGAAGTGGCTGCGCGTTTCAGTTCCAGTGCAGGACAAAACTGTCGTCTTCTTCCTCGACGTTGCCGCCCAGGGTGATGACGTCGATCAGCATTTCCTGCACGTCCCAGGCACGGCCGAGCTTTTCCTCGACCGTAGCGCGATGGATTTCCAGCCGGCCGGGCGCCTGCACGCGGATCATTGCCGGCTGGTGCTGGATCTCGGCATGGGGGTTGTCCTGGGCGATGGCCTCGACGATGTAGCGGGCGTTGTCGTTGTCCTGGAACGCGATGTACACGAGGGAATTCATTGGGCACCTCCGGCCAGGCCAAGCTTCTTCACGCGGGCGGCAAAGTCGTTGTCGATGGAGGCCAGTGCGTCAGCGCCGGGCCCGATATCCGCCAGTGGCGCCAGTGCCTGCACGGCACGAGGGCGCCAGTGGGCGATCCAGCCTTCGATCAGCTCGCGATTGGCGGCACTTTCAGCGGCCACGGTCTTGACCAGCGCATCGACCCAGCGCTGGCTTTCGGCAAACCACAGGCGCATGAACTCGGTCAGCATCCCCACCTGCCCTGCTCCGTTGGCGCTGAGGTGTTCGTCGAAGGCCTGGAACAGCAGCGGGTACACCAGGCCGTCGCTGACCAGGTTCTGCGCCAGGGTCAGCTCGAACCAGTCGCGCACCACCAGGCTGTCCTCGACGTAGCGGCGCATGCCCTGCCACGCCGGATCTTCAAGCCATTGCTGCTTGGCCGTGGCCAGCAACGCCAGGCCGTCGTCTTCGAGCATCAGCCCGATCCGCGAGAGGTACTGCGCAGTGGCCAGGCGATCCATGGCGGTGAACATGTGCATCTGGGTCAGGCTGGTGCCAAAACCGTCGGCGGCAATGCCGCTGTTGTTCATGTTCGCCCCAAGTTCGGCATGGCGCAGGGGCAGCAACAGGCGTGCGATCTGCTCCCGTTGCACGGGGCTGAGGCCGGCCAGCAGGTTGCGCTTTTCGCAAAAGGCGAAGTCGTGCTCGGCGTTCTCCTGCATCTTGGCCCGGGCCTGCACGTAGGCGCCGTAGTAGAACTGGCGCGGGTCGCTGATCGCACCCCAGTCGGCCATCACCACCGCGGTGCGGCTGGCGTCGTTGAGCAATTTGTCCGGTTGCCACAGGGGCCGGTAGTGGAAGTTGGTGGCCGATTCGATATCGAAACTGGCCTCCTGATAACGACTGGCAGGCTTGTCGCCGAAGCGTCGGCGGGTGTGGCTGAAGGTGTGCCTGATCGGCTCCACGGTCGTGGTTTTAATCTCGATACTCATGACAGAGTCCTGTTGTTTTTATGGGTGCGTGAGCTGTTCGGGCAGGCCAGGGATGGGCGGCGCTCAGTGCTCGGTGGCCTCATCGCCCTCGCCGTATCGCCACTTGCGCATGTCGTCGTCCACGGCCTGGGCCATGGCCGCGTCCATGTGCTGCACGCTGTTGTGTTCGCAGAAGAGCGCGAAGGCCCGACGCGGCAGGACCAGCTCGACGAACAGCTCGGGATAGCCGATGGCGAAGTCGAATTCGACGAAGGTTTCGTCCGGACCACTGCGTACTCGCACATAGCGCGGCATCTGGTCGAAGGGGGTGTTGTTGTTCATGTTCGGCAACTCCTGCTGAGGCATGCCCGGTCAAGGCAAAGGGTCTTCAGCAACGGCTGTGCCAGAGCCGGAAAAATCACCAAACTCTATATTTTTCCGTTTAGTTTCAGACAGTTAATTGTTAACAGGAGGTTCGCACCCTCGCCTGCCGGCGGCTTATTGCGCCCGCCGAATTGATCATTTGATCAAGCCCAGACCGCCGCTCACGCAAATGGCAAATCGATTCGGGCGATTGACTTTTCTCGCGCTTTCAGGCCGCTTAGAAAAAGAAAACGCGACTGGCCTGAGCCAAAACCGAGGTCGCGATGCAAGCCTCAACGCCACCCCAACAACTACAAATCAGGGGCGTATCAATGATGACCACGTACAAAGCGTCGCAGCCGGCGCCGGCGCTCAAGGACCTGACCGATCAGGTTCGCTTTCATGGCACCGAAGGCAAGATCTGGCTTGAAGAACAGCGCATGCTGCTGGTCCAGGTGTCGATGATGGCGTCTTGCAGACGCGAGCTGATCGAGATGCTCGGCATCGAGCGAGCCAAGGGATTCTTCCTGCGCCTGGGCTATCAATCGGGGCTCAAGGATGCCGAACTTGCGCGAAAGCTGCGTCCCCATGGCAGCGATGTCGAAATGTTTTTCACCGGCCCCCAACTGCACTCGCTCAAGGGCATGGTCAACGTCCTGCCCCAGGAAATCGACATCGACCTGGACAACGGCCATTTCTACGCCGACATCGAGTGGCAGGACTCGTTCGAGGTGGAAAACTGCGCGTCCGAACACCTGCATTCCGAACAGCCTGTGTGCTGGATGCTGCTGGGGTACGCCATCAGTTACAGCTCATTTTTCCTGGGCCGGCAGATCCTCTACAAAGAAGTGAGCTGCCGAGGCTGCGGTGACGAAAAGTGCCGGATCATCGGCAAACCGGCGGAACAATGGGACGATGCCGACACCTTCATGCGCTACTTCCAGAGCGATCCGATCATCGACGAACTGCAAGTGCTGCAGGTGCAGGTCGCCAACATGCGCCAGCGCTTGCAACAGGCCGCCGGGCAGTTCTATGGCATTGGCGAGTCGGCGGTCTATCGCAAGACCTGCTCACTGATCGACAAGGTGGCAGCGGGCAAGGCGTCGGTGTTGCTGCTGGGTGAAACCGGAGTCGGCAAGGAAGTCATCGCCCGCAGCCTGCACCTGCGCAGCGAGCGCGCGGGCGGCCCGTTCGTGGCGCTCAACTGCGCGGCGATCCCGCCGGACCTGATCGAGGCCGAGCTGTTCGGTGTCGAGAAAGGCGCCTACACCGGCGCCCAGCAGTCGCGCATGGGCCGCTTCGAACGCGCTCACAACGGCACGCTGTTCCTCGATGAAATCATCGAACTCACCCCGCGTGCCCAGGCCTCGCTGTTGCGCGTGCTGCAGGAGCAGGAACTGGAGCGGGTCGGTGATTCCCAGACGCGGCGGGTCAATGTGCGCGTGATCGCCGCCACCCATGAAAACCTCGAAAACGCGGTCAAGACCGGGCGGTTCCGTGCCGACCTGTTCTATCGCCTGAACGTGTTCCCGGTGAACATTCCGGCATTGCGTCACCGGCGCGAAGACATTCCTCTGCTGATCGAGCACTTCCTCGACAAGCTGCACGAAAGCTATGGGAAAAAGACCCTGGGGCTGTCAGACCGTGCTCTGCAAGCGTGCCTGCACTACGACTGGCCGGGCAATATCCGCGAGCTGGAAAACCTGATGGAGCGCGGGGTCATCATCACCGATGTGAACCAGAGCATCGCCGTTGACTCGCTTTTCCCCAACGAACCGACACAGTCGCAAAGCGTGGGCCTGACCAGCGACGGGCGCCTGGCCAGCCAAAGCGGCAAACAGGCGCTGGCCTGGATCGATCAGATTTTCGATGCCGGCATCAACCTCGCGTCGGTCGAAGATCAGCTGATGCAGGCGGCGCTGGACCGCAGCCAGCAGAACGTCTCCGAGGCCGCGCGGCTGCTGGGTATGACGCGGCCAGCCCTGGCCTATCGGCTCAAGAAAGGCCCGGCAGAGGAAGCACCGGGGGAACATTGATCATTTGAGCAATCGGGCGAGCCCAATTGAGCATCTGCTCAAGCCGGCTCGCTTGGAAGCGGCAATGCACGAATATATTTATTCAATTAAAACAGACATTTAACAGATATTCGGCGCATTGGCATCAGGCTTGCTCTGAGGTGTACGACGCAGGCAAAAGCTTGCCTGCACACCACAACAAAAAGACGAGATGCGTTCATGACCGTGAAAATTTCCCAAACGGCGGCTGCCCGGCAATTTCTCGAAGAGGCCAGCGGCCTGCACAATGATGCGGGCAATCCGCGACTCAAGACGCTGATCCATCGCATCCTGCAGGACAGCGTGCGCCTGATCGAAGACATGCAGGTGACCCCTGAAGAATTCTGGACCGCCGTGAACTACCTGAACGTGCTGGGGTCACGCAGCGAAGCCGGGTTGCTCGCCGCAGGCCTTGGGCTTGAGCACTATCTGGACCTGCTGCTGGACGCCCAGGATGCCAAAGCCGGCGTACAGGGCGGCACGCCGCGCACCATTGAAGGTCCGCTGTATGTCGCAGGCGCGCCGCTGAGCAAGCATTTTGCGCGGCTGGACGATGGCCGCGATCCGGGCACCGTGCTGTTCATGCAGGGCCGGGTGCTCGGCGTTGACGGCCAGCCGCTGGCCGGCGCCATCGTCGACGTCTGGCACGCCAATACGCTTGGCAGCTACTCGTATTTCGACAGCAGCCAGTCGGACTACAACCTGCGTCGGCGCATCGAAACCGACGCCGATGGCTGCTACCAGTTGCGCAGCATCGTGCCCAGTGGCTATGGCTGCCCGCCGGACGGCCCGACCCAGCAGCTACTGGACGCCATCGGTCGGCACGGCCAGCGCCCGGCGCACATCCACTTCTTCATCAGCGCGCCTGGTCATCGTCATCTGACCACCCAGATCAACCTGGCGGGCGACAAGTACCTGCACGATGATTTCGCCTACGCCACCCGGGACGAGTTGATCGCCGGGATTCACTTCAACGATGACCCAGCCGCCGCCGATGCGAAAGGTGTGAGCGGGCGTTTCGCCGAGATCGAGTTCGACTTCACGCTGCTGGCCAGCCAGATGCCGGATGAAGAGACGCGCAGACAGCGCCTGCGCGCACTGGAAGTATGAGCCCTTGCCGTTCCCGCAAAGGGTGCGCGGGAACGGCAGCCACTCAATCGTCGCTGACGGAAATGTTGGGCATCGCAGGCGTTGCCGCTTCCTGCAACACAATGCGCGCGCCAACGTGGCGAGCCAGTTCCTGGTAGACCATGGCGATCTGGCTTTCAGGCTCTGCGATGGCCGTGGGTTTGCCACCGTCGGCCTGCTCGCGGATCAGCATCGACAACGGCAGCGACGCCAGCAGTTCCACGCCGTACTGCGAGGCGAGTTTCTCGCCGCCACCTTCACCGAACAGGTGCTCGGCGTGGCCGCAGTTCGAGCAGATGTGCACGGCCATGTTCTCGACCACGCCCAGTACCGGGATGTTGACCTTGCGGAACATCTCGACACCCTTTTTCGCATCCAGCAACGCCAGATCCTGCGGGGTGGTGACTATGACCGCACCGGCCACCGGGACCTTTTGCGCCAGGGTCAGCTGGATATCGCCGGTGCCTGGGGGCATGTCGATGACCAGGTAATCGAGGTCGTTCCAGGCCGTCTGGGTGATGAGCTGCAGCAGCGCGCCGGAGACCATCGGCCCGCGCCAGACCATCGGGGTGTTGTCGTCGGTCAGGAAGGCCATCGACATGACTTCGATGCCATGGGCTTCGATCGGCACGAACCACTTCTGGTCCTTGACCTGGGGCCGGGTGCCTTCCGGAATGCCAAACATCACGCCCTGGCTGGGGCCGTAGATGTCGGCGTCCAGAATGCCCACCCGCGCGCCCTCGCGGGACAGCGCCAATGCCAGGTTCGCGGCGGTGGTGGATTTACCCACGCCACCCTTGCCCGAGGCCACGGCGACGATGTTCTTGACGCTGGCAAGGCCCGGGATCTGGCCTTGGGCCTTGTGCGCGGTAATCAGGGTGTTGATCTGGACCTTGGCCGATGCGACGCCGTCCAGGCCTTCGATGGCCATTTGCAGCATCTGCGCCCAGCCGTTCTTGAACAGATCGGCGGCGTAGCCCAGTTCGAGCTGCACGTTGACGCGCTCGCCCTCGATGTCGATGGCACGCACGCAACCGGCGCTGACCGGGTCTTGATTCAAATAAGGATCGGTGTACTGGCGAAGGACGGCTTCCACCGTTGCGCGATTCACGGCGCTCATGGGTCACTCCCGAAAAAGACTGAGCAAAACAGGCGGCTATCCTACCGCGTCTGTCAGGTGAGAGGGGGCGGGTTTTGCATCCTGCTCTCCTGCCGTCCTTACACCCGCGTCTGCCGCACCGTGTCGGCGAGTGACTGTGATAATGCGGGCATATCCGTTTGCTGATCGTTCCCACGCTCTGCGTGGTAACGCCCTGAACGACGCTCCGCGTCGGCGGGTGACTGTGATATTGCGGGCATATCCGTTTTCGCGGTGGTTGGACTTTAGGGTTTCGCCCCTTACGGGCGACCTACTTTCTTTCGGGAAAGTAGGCAAACCATTTGCTCCTGGCTGGGGTCCTTCGGACTTCCCTCCCTCCGGCGCCGTTCCGGGGGCACGCCGTGATGGGCCATCCATGGCCCGCACGGCTTTCGCGGCTTCCTGCC
>Ga0207713_1000695_pt1 | contig 31520 bp, 30 predicted proteins | sample KBSS64metaG_FD_184404 | JGI IMG/M metagenome (GOLD analysis project Ga0207713, IMG submission 184404) | Switchgrass rhizosphere microbial communities from Kellogg Biological Station, Michigan, USA - KBS S6-4 metaG (SPAdes) (version 2) | ecosystem: Host-associated > Plants > Roots > Rhizosphere >... | reverse complement strand
CTGTACGACATCGTTGGTCATACAGTGGGTCAGCGGAGAACGGGTTCGGAAGTGGTGTAAAACGTGTAAATCGAGCAGGTCAGGCTGCATGGGTTCGCTCCTGCCTTGCGTGAAGAAGCGATGACCAGGAAGGCATCTGACTTCCCTACGCTGGCATTATCCAGATCAGGTAATACGGGTATTTCTCAGCCTTCAACGAAGAAGGGCACCCCGAGTCATTTGGTAAAACAATCTTCTGATATATCGCCAGCTTAAGGTAAGTGGCTCGTTAGCACAAGCCCGCCTTCCCGGTCATCGCTTCTTCACGCAGAAGGAGCAACGCACTATCTCACTTTTATACCAGTTTTATCACAGCGATTATCACAGCTAACAGGTTATATTGTTTTCAAATATCTAGCCCCATCTGGCCGTAACTTGCTACCCTCCAGAGCAATAAGGAGAAATACGCATGAACGCTTTAATATTTTATTTAAACCATCCTAGGTTTTGTGAGTGGATGTTTTTTATAGGTGTAATTACATCAATCAAATGGATATTTAGATTTATTATGGCTGTATTGAATGCAATTAATGCTAAAACTTCTTGCAAATGAAGGCGGAATGTTGTTCGATAGAGAAATTAACTAAAGATGGTTAGATAATCAGCGTGACGGAAACGCATAGAGTGAGTAGTTGACCCAGCTAGTTAGATGTCCAGAAGAGATTGAGTGATGCTAGATGCATGAAATCTTTTGCCAGGGAACATGGCTATGCATGGCGATAAAAGCTTGAGCCTTTAAGGGATGCGTCGAATCCAGAAAGCCGGGATGTTCATACCTCCCCGCCATAATTGCAAGGCTTGATTAGATAACGCAGCCTGAATCTTTCAGGAGCACAATATGCGGGAATGGATTCTCCGTATGGCTTACGAGACAAGCCTTTAATAGGTGAAGGGTATGGCAAGATTCTAGCTAAACTCCTATATCATCGTAACCTATTACATCACCCCCTCTAAAACGAGCTGTATGCTATCTACACGCCTTCATTTAATATAGGGTAGTACATACCCACAGGGTATGTAACAGAAATGCTTGTAGGGCGTTACACGCACTCCTATAACAAAACCCTCCTTTCCCCTGATTATCTCTTTCTATAATTTTAATTTCGGAAGTAGTAGTTAATGTCCAAACAGACGCAGCTATGGCTGCACAATCTGACAGTTACGCAGAAAGATAAATACTATCATCAATAGTTTTACGCAGAAGGGATATCATGCAGGTGGTAGCCTTTTCTTTTGCCAAGCTAGACGAACCGTCAGGTGAGTATAGTCTTGTTGCGTTAAGGGGGTGCGGGGGATTCTCCCCTGCGTTACCTACCTGCATTCCTCTCATCAATTAGATGCACTGACGTGCAAGCATTCTAAATGCTAAATTTAATGAAAATAAATTCATCCAGAATACAGGCACTTACAAAATAATTTAAAAATAAATGGAACAATTGTCACTTTTTCGAGTGTATATACATATAGGGTATAAAATATTAGATGTACATTAGAAATACATAGATAGTAATAAAAATAAAAAAGCAGCCTAACTAATAAGATCCTTCCAATAAGAATAATAAAAAGGAAACGAAGGATGATAAAAATGATTGAAGGCTTCTTTGTAGACACGTCTACGGGGGAGTTAGTAGACCCATATGAGTATGGATGTTTACCACCTGACTATGATATCAGTAACGCAGTAGAGATGGCTTTAACTGGCCTCCCTTTGAAAGAGACTTTAACTACTACCTCTGAAATTAAATCAGGTAGAGGGCGTAAGCCTAAGGTGATTGATAACCCTTACTGTTCAATCTTCCAAAACCTAGAGCGTAAGGATTTATATACTACTACCTCCGAAATTAAATCAGTGGCTGTTATGCCTGCTGTGATTGATGATGTAGTAACAGGGGCGTTACGTTTAAAAGAAGCTGGAGCTAATACAGAAGTCCCACAAGGGCAGCTCCTGTTCATACTGGCTCATTTAGACACCCTCTCAGTTGAACTCATTCAGGAACTTTTAACCGCTAAGCGCGCATTGAAAGGGGACGATGTACCGGGAGAAAGATATTGTCGTTATCTCCTGCGTAAATGTGAGAGCGTTATTGGAAGCCTTTCATATCACATTAAACGTGGCAACATTAAAAAGAATTCAGCATTTGATTTCAATCAGGACGCCGCTGATTACGCTAAATACGGATGCATCCCGAATTGCGTAATTTCCCCAGCCCCATTTACAGATGGTGATAAAATGGTTATTCGCAGAATGGCCCTCGCAGGTAACACAGTGGCAGCGGATGCTTATATCCAGAAAGTAGCAGACACACAGAGGCGTATGATTGAGCGGGTAGCTATTCCATCTGTTAAGCAGATAGAGAAAGAAATGCTTTCTGAGTTTCCATATGACCCCTACCTGAGTGAATACTAATACGGGCAGCGTATAAGGGATATACGTTAGAATATCACTCGCCCTTGTGGTGATGTTCTTAGCCCACCTAATAAAACATAGCCTAGCAGCTCTAACCCAGCCCTGTGATGGACGGTAAAGGTTTGGTCGCCTGAACCGTCCGGCTATGTTCCTAACATAACATCTAAGACAATCCACCTCATGAAGAAGCTAAATGAAAAACTCTTCTCCATCATGGCACTTAACTGGTTAAACTGGCGAACTGGTTTATTCCTTCTGTTAGTGTCAGCTTTATTGAAATTCACACTACAGTAGGAAATAAAAAATATGTCTCTGATTACACAGCAGCTCCCAGCAGCCTCTTTATCCTTTGCCAGAGCAATGGCTAGAGAAAAGTATTATGACAAGATGCGCCCCATTGTTGAGGAGCTTATTGAATTTGGTTACGGGGAAAAGGCGCTAGCCAATGTCCTGAACAATAAAGGTCTATTCACAAGCCACGGTAAAGAATTTAACGCTGGTACTGTCAAACACCTTCTAAAAATGTTGGGGTATAAAGACTGATGCATACAATTCCATCCGGTATTACACAAGCAATGCAGAATTCCTCTCCACGTAAACAGCACACTCCTAAAGCCTTTAAATCATACAGGGATAGTGACCTTGTTTATCGTGTCCTAGAGGCAAAAGGAATTTACGATATCTCAGCCACTTTTTCGTGGACTAACACCCATCGCTAAATAGCCTCTGAGAACTCCTGTATCAACGTATACGGGCTTTTCTATTTTTAGAAATCAAACGTACCACCCCACTAACAAAACACTTCTATGAGCATTCTATGAATTATAATGAAAACAGTATTCTCATCCTCTCCGCTTTCATCTCTTTATCCAAATAAGAAACAGGCGCAACGCCTCAATAAGAAAAAGGAAAACACCATGACTCAATTATTCCCTGAAATTTATGTTAACAAAGCTGGCTACACATTCTCCGTTGTAGAGCGTCACGTTAAAAGCGACAAACACGGCAACGCACTGCACCTTATTCGATTCCTTAACACTCAGTATGAAACACTGGTAACTCAATTCCATATCAATGCGGGAAGCATTAAAGATTATATGGAGCCTGATGTTTATGGCGTGGGCTATTGGGGTGCAGACCCTAAAACCCTGACATACAGCAAGCGTGAGTACGCGTTATGGAATCGCCTGTTAGCCCGTGTATATGGTGGCTACAAACAGAATGCCTCCTATAAAGATGTTATTGTCTGCGCTCGCTGGTTCTGCTTTAAACATTTCCTCGAAGATATCCGTACACTGAATGGTTATGACAAATGGTGTGAGCAAGGAAGTGATTACCAGCTTGATAAAGATGAACTGTCTAAGCGCCTTGGATTTAAAGTGTATTCCCCTCAGACCTGCCAATTCATTTCTGCTGAGAAGAATTTAGAAATGTGTGCATGGGATAAAATAACTAAGAAACTTCTACGTAAAGCCGTAGATATCCGTAGCTTCTCCTAATTAAATACTCCAACAAAAGGAAACCATTATGGCTATTACAGCAGACCAGTATTTAGAAGTAGTTAACACCCTCATTGAGAAGGGTATGCCAGAAGCAGAGGCACATGCCACTGTAGCAGCAGAACTTACCAAGCAAAGCGCCCCAGCAGCAGACACCCCGCCTCCAATGCGTGACCAATACGGACGCCTTAACACCAAGGCTCATGCGGAATTCTTTTCTCATGCAAATAAGCAAGAGCTGGCTAAGAAATACTTTGACCCGTTAGACGGCATTGAGAGCATCGACACCCTCACCAAGAAAGAGCAGATGGATATTATTACTGGACGTAGCAAAGAAGCCCATAAGCCTAAGCCTTTACGCAATGTGCAGGACGGGATTGACTTCTTTAAAAGCCTCCGCGAAGGGAAGTAATTAAGAGCGCCTCCTGAAAGGGAGGCATCTTGTTAATGCTATCATCAATTGAACATGCGAGGCTTTATTATGTTCCTTAAATTCCCTAAAGAAATGTTTGAGCTATTAATTAAGACAGCGAACGAACAGGGTAAAAGCTCCCATGTTTATATCGTTGAGAAAGTTATTAAAGCATTGCACGAAGATGCAAATCTTGCGAAAGAATAAGAGAGAGAAAACACTTATGAGCAAAGCAATCTTTGAAGAGGTATCAACCCCCTTCCGCATATGGTCTATCCTTGGTGTTAATAAATTTGAATTCAAAGATAAAGAAATTGAATTCCCTATGAATCACCGCGTTGTATTTGCGTATCTAGCCTCACTCGGTAGCCGCTTCGGGGATATTTCTGTTAGCTATCTTTCCGTATGCAAGAAAACGGGCATTGCTGATGTAGAAGAAATGGCTGAGATCTTTGGCTGGTTAATGGCCTTTGAATTATTGTCCTATGTTCCAACCTCGTTATTCGATGGGGAGCGCGTTAAGTTTAAATACCGTGTCAATTATCCTGACAACACTTTCCCTTATAACGTTATCCCTGTAAAACTGGAGCGCTAATTCATGGCAGATAATTTAGAACAGCAGCAATCAACACAGACCCCAGCACAAGATTTCTCTCTGGACGATTTCACAGATACAGCTTCCTATTCTATCGAAGATTTTCAGGATGTGGACGCAATTGGAGAAACGCCCCCTCCTGCCACGTCCCTAGCTTCCAACCGCAGCCGTGCCACTACTACTGCCCTGCTTAATTCTAATGACCCCCAGCAGCAGATAGCCACCTATCAGGCTATTAACACTGAACTGGTGAATCGGGGGACTAGCCCCACCATGAAGCAGGTAACGGATAAGTATGTGGTAGAAGAGCAGAACGCATACCGAAGAGCCACAGCAGACTTCCTAGCCAATCCCGCTGTATCGGATGAATGGAAAGCACAAGCTATCCAGAGTATTAACAGCAAGGATAACCCGCTATACAACCCCCGCGCATTATTGGCAACCAAAGAAGCCTCCCAACCTGTTCAAGGGGAGACAGAGGAAGCAGCAGATTTACGCGGAGTATGGGCGGCAGGTGTTGGGAATGTCCTTCAATATCAGCGTGAACAGCAGAAGCAGTTTAACGCTATGCAGCAGAAAGACGCAGAGAGTGCAGCTCCTGATGTTGTAGGCTTTGCCGAAGATCTTCTCCCTCTGGTATCTGGTGCTAAAACTGCTGGACAGGTTACAGCTTTAGGCGGTACAGGCTCAGAAGCGTTAAAAGCTTTCTTCCTCCCCGGCTCTGGTAAAGAGAAGATTGTTTCTGATTTTAATAACCTCCCTCTGGCAGAACGTCAGGCAGCAATGGAAAGTATTGCAGCAGCCCTAAATAAAAACGGCAAAACGATCTTCCTCCCTGACAGCATTGACCAAGAAAACTATGAAGCATTCCAGCAGATTGTTGGCAATGGCTCATACACCATCACAGATAAATATGTAGATAATATCTTTGGTCTGCTGGACATTACAGGAATTGGTAGTGCTATCCGTAAAGGCTTTAAGGCAGCAGGGAAAGCAGCGATGGTGGCTGAGGGGGTAGAAGAAGCAGCAGCGGCTACAGATTTAGCCCGTAGCTGGCAGCGTCGCTTTATTGCCTCAGATGTGCAGCCTACCGCCCCAGCTCAGGTAGTTAAAGATGCTAACCCGTCCAAGGCTCGACAGCTCCACGCTATGACTGATGCTGATGAATCTGGGGAGTTGGCCTCTAACCTGTATGGCACCTCACGAGAGGAAGCATTAGCCCATGACCTAGCCCCTCAGCCTTCAGCGGTGACAGGCGGAGTTAAGAGCAAGGTTAGCCGTCCTGAAATTACCAGTGACATGGCTACAATGGCTGATCCTGATATGCTGGATATTGCCGTTAACACAGCGGCTCCTCATATCTCCCAGCGCGAGAAACGGGCATTAGCCGCTAACGTTACTAACGACTTCCTTAACGCTACAGGGATGCATTCCCGCAAGGAAATGACAAGCGTTGCTGAGAGCGTGAACGGTGGCTTGAATGTTTCCGCTGTATATGGTCCCTCAGATAGTGGGTGGGCTAACGTACAGGATGCATTTAATCAGGCTCAATATGCTCTAGCTAAATATGGCGTAGACGAGAAAGACATTACCATCCTTGTGCGTAGCGGTGATGACTATGTTCCTGTAGGACCTGGGGCACAGGACGCTCTCCTGAAAGGAAATAACACGCAGATTAAAGGTGATTACCTTCTGCAAGTTAATCAACGCTATGAATATAATGGCAATGATTTACGAGATGAACAGTTTGAGAAATTCGGAGTAGGTAATATTCTGAATGTCTTTAACCGCTTTGAATTTGCTAATGGTAAAACTGGACAAGGTTCCCTCACCTCTTCGGTGATTGACCCCGCATCTATGTTCTCTCCTGAATTCCTGAAAGGGGCAGTATTAGCAGATATTAAAGCTGACAGCGTAAGCCAGAAGCTATTAGACGCTTCCAAACCATTTATTCAAGCTATGAAGCGTGTCCCAGCAGAGCGCCATTTCGCAATGGAGCAACGTATTAAAGCGGCTAACCTGAAGGGGCAAGCTCTGACAGAGGCTGGATTACGCGCTGATGGTTTTAATACAGAGGAAATTGCTGGTCTGCTTTCCTTCCGTAATACACAGGACACTCTCTGGAGTCTCACCAATGCCGATATGGTTAAGAGTTATAAAAACCGTGGCTATGGGAAGCTGACACATAAAGAGAGCGGCTTTGATGTGGTGGCTAAGCCCCTTCCACGAAACCAAGTAGCGGGAGATATTAAAGCTTATGACCCTGTAACGGATGAGGTAAGAACTTTATCTAAGCAGGAAATCACAGAAATGTATTCACGTAATGCTTCTGTGGCTGAAACTACTGATGTGATGAATATTGATGGTATGCCTATTCAATATGTAATTAATCACAACGCACCCAATTCTGGTTACATCCGTGCATTAAGTGCAGGTGAACCAGTGCTGTCTTACCGTCATGGATATTACGCGGTACGATACAAAGACCCGCATTTCATTGAGCGTAAACTTGTTGATGAGAATGGCGCACCTCTCAAAGACAGTAACGGTAATGAAATCTGGAAGACTGTAGCAACTGCCCCAGATATCCCCTCTGCGCAAAAGGCTATCGGGCGTTATACAGCTACCAACGGGGGAGAATATCGTTTCCGTAATGACCTGAAAGGCGAGGATTACGAGAAAGCTAATACGCAGCTCCATACAGCTAGCGGCCTAAGCTCTCAGCGTATCCGTGGTAAGCGTCTGGAGGATTCCCTTGGAAGCAACTTTGAGACAGATGCCGTACACATTGAGTCTCCGGGTGAATCCATGCTTAACAGCATTAACGCTGTTAGTGGCCGTATCTCTTATCGGGATTGGCTGGAAACCTCCAAGCGTCGCCTCATTGCCACTTATTCAGATGTTCTCCCTAAAAAGGATGGACGCATTCAATACCCAGCAAACGTATCTGAGATTAAAGGAACTTCTAAAGATGCGGCTGATGCAAGGGCTACATTTGAATATATTCGAGCAATGGAAAATGGCTACACTAATTTGATTGATGATGGTTATAAAGCTGTTGTTAATAACGTCGCTGAAATGTTAGGTGAGAAAGGCTTTGGTAAGCTGGAGCAGATTGCTCGCAAAGGCTCAGAAGCTACTCCGTCTAATATTCCTAAACGCGTTTCGTTTAACCTGATGATTGCCCTTAGCCCTCTTCGCCAATTAGTGTTGCAAAGCTCTCAGAATATTCTGTTAGCTACTCGGTTCCCGTCATACGCTCCGCGCTTGATTGGGGATAACCTCCTGCTTATCACTCATCATCTATCTGCTGGACGTGACCTTCCAGAAGCTGTCTACAAAACCTTTGGACGCAGCAAAGAAGAATGGCAAGCAATGATGAAAGCAATGAATGAGAGCGGGATTACAAAAGGCATTAGCAAGCATGACATTGCTAAAGGCTTAGTTGATTCCACCGCCGATTCATCTATCCGCTCAATGAAAGCAGTTAGAGATAGCAAGCTCAAGAAAGTGGTAAAAACCCCTGTTACAGCGGGGCGTGCTGTTACTGCTGGTGCTCGTAAGATTGGTTTTGATGCAGGTGAATACATGGTTCAAGCTGGTTCCTTTATGGCTCACTATACTGATGCCACTAAGGGAGGCAAAGCGCTTACCAAAGCAGAGCTGGACACTGTAACTCACTTAGCCCGTAACTTTACAGGTAACTTTGGGCGTAGCGGCAACCTCGCTATGAACCAAAATACCCTTTCAGTGGTTACGCAATACTTACAAGTGCCAATCAAGCTGGCTCAGCTCTTCCTGTTTAATAAGGCCATTCCGGTTAAGAACCGTGTAGGCATGGGCGTGACAGCTTCTGTCCTGTTTGGCTTTGGCACTGAGGATGTTTACAACCTGTTTGGGGACGATTTACCGTCTGACCCATTCGCTCGTGAACTCGTCACCAAAGGCCTCTTGAGTGCGGCAGCAAATGGATTTATCCGTGGCGTTTCTGGTGATTCAAGCCGTATTGACTTTGGGGCATTTAACCCGTTTAACGCGTATGGTGCTGTAGAGTTTTTACAGAAAGCAATGAACAGCGGCCTAACCTCATTGGTAACTGAGTCTCCTTCTGGTTCCCTCCTGTTTGGTTCCAACCCACGCATTACTAATCTATTGCGTACAGTTGGACAATTAACGGGTGTCATGCCAGTTGGGGAAAACATGCAGCCTAAGCTATGGGGGCAAGTGTGGAAGGATGTAGCTAACCTTTCCTCAGGCGCTTCTAATGGCCTTAAGGCTAAATTAGCTCTGGAGTATAGGAAACAATATTCCGCCACAGGGGCTAACGTTGCTGATGAAATATCTACGCCAGAAGCCCTGGCTATTGCCTTTGGTCTTCCTGTGCAGGATGGTCAAGTGAATTGGGCTATTACTGAAAAACTCGCTGAGAAATACCAAACGCGTAAAGAGGACATTCAAGAGTTGTTTAACCAAACCTCACGAATACTCGTAGCAGAAGGTACACGCGCAGACGAGTTTGATTATATGGTTCAAATGTCACAGACAGCCATGTCTGTTTATAAGGATGACCCACAAGCGCGTGAGATGTGGATGGACATGCTTAAGAAGAAAATGGACGATGGAGATTCACGCTTAATTGACCGTATCATGAAAGCCGCTGGATGGGATAAGCCAGAGGAGATACAGAAGATGTTAGATGATGTCCCTAACCTCTCTCCAGAGGAACGCCAGAACTATAAAGCATGGGCTAAACACCTCTCTGGTGATAAAGCAGAATAAGAATAATAAAAGGACAGGGAAGTCCTATAACGAGGACATTATAAATGGCTTTATTCAACGCTCCGAAAGCTCCACCTGCTAAGGCTGTCCCTAAGAAATACAGACTTGGTAAGCAGTACGAAGAGGAAAACACCTTTAGAACGCGTGGAGGATATTGCCTCTTTGCTTATAAAGGGCTGGTGATAGAGAAAATTAAGAACATGTATTCAGTAGTCCGCCAGATAAAGATTAAAGGATTCCCAGAGGAAAGCTTAATGCAGCTCTCCGGCTCCTACAATTCTGGTGAAATAATGAAAGGGGTTATTGATTTAGCTCTGCTCTCTGTGGATAAAGAACGTCATGACGCAGTGAGAGAAAAGTATCGTAACTGGAAATGTCCTCATTGCAATTCACAAGGGCTTTATGATTCCTCCCATGTATATATCGTCTACCGTTATACAACTAATGAATGGAAGGAAGAAATTAAGACGGATACAGGTTTCCGTAGAATTCCTTGCTTGTACTGTGGTCACGATACATTAACACAGGATGTAGAATACGTTGGTGATGAGGTGATGCGCTAATGATTATGCTCCTCCTCTCAGCGTCACCAATAATTGCTCCCGCCAGTTTCTTTCTCGGAAGCCTCCTATACAAAACACTCACTAATAAATAACAACCAAGAGAAAAAGTACAATATGAAATATGAATTAATTCGCATCCCTGAGAATGCTGATAACGAAACCACCCTTTCTATTCTAGATGTAAACAAAACTATTCTGGATGCTGCCTTGATGGTGGCTATTGCAGAAGGTGATAAGGTTGAGGTTGATTCCATTTGTGACTTGATGGACAACTTAGCTTATGCCGCTGAATTAGTTAAATGCTCTGACGAAGGGCGTTTATTTTATACAGAATCCAAATACTCACATTAATAGAAAGGAAGGTAATTATTATGGCTAATGGTTTATTTGATACTAGCGGCGATAACATCGCTCAATACAATGCGCAGCCTCAACAGGCTACAGCTCCAGCCCCTTCTACAGCAACCACTATTGCCTCCTCTGGTGTGGCTCAGAGCCTTGGTACGCTGTTAGGTGGCTTCGCTCAGGGCGCAGCAGCAGCTAAGAAAGAGGCAGCTCAGAAACTACAGGACAACGTTCTCTCTGATTATGCTCGTAAGGTGGCATCCCTGAACGCGGCGGTAGAACAAGGAAGCATGAAGCAATCAGCAGCACAGCGCCAACAGCGTGCGCTTTACAGCTCCATTGTTGCTAACAACCCAGCTCTTACAGAGAAGCTTACTGACTTCACCAAGAGCCTTGCAGGTACAGCAGGTATTGGCGACACGCTAGCAGAAGGTACAGCAGTAGACCAGCAAATCGTAGCAGATACCAAAGCAGCTACAGCAGATGGTTTTATTACGCAAGGTATGTCTCAGGAAGAACAGGAGAAAGGCCTTAATCTTTATCAGCAACGTCAACAGCAAATTGCGGAAATGAATTTTTACTCTAAGCAATTAGGAATTCAGCAACAGAAATTAAGTATGCAAGCGTCTCAGGAATCCATTGCAGCCTCCCGTGTTAGTCGCGCTAACGCAGCAGCAGACTTACAGATTAAGAAGAATAAGATGTATGCGCAGCAGTCTCTGGCAGACTTTGGTAATAACGCGTTCCAGCACACTCAGACGCAGCTTAACGACATTCAGAAGCGTTTAGAAGCTGGTCAGATTGATAATGCTCAAGCGCTTGCTGAGAGTAATTCCCTTAAAGATAAGCTGATGGGACAGATGCAAGGCATCCGGGGTGCTACAGGTGGAGACTTTGCCGATAGCATTGCTAAACCAATTTTTGATTCTATTGACGCACGTAATAAGTTTCTCTCTGGACAAATTACCGCCGATACTCTTAAGACTCAGTTAGATGGTTTAGAGGCTAAATCTGCATTGCCGTATATGTCAGACCCATTAATGGCAAACATCATTACTCAGAGCAAATTTATGCAGGGTATTAATGACCCATCTATTATTGGTCAATATGGTAAAGCTATGGAGCAATTCTTAAAGCGTAATGGTGATAAGAACCGCACTCCAGCTAACCCACTGGATGATGACCCAGAGTCTAAAGCAGATACCAAGAATTACACTGGTACGCTAAAAGATGTAACTAATAACCTTGCCGCTAAGAATCCCTCCATTAATGACCCTAAAGGCACCTTCGAAGATCTAGAGACACACGTTAACCAGCTCTTACGCGGTGTAGGTAGCTTCTCTGGTGCTCATAGCAACCCTAAAGATTATAATGAAGTGGTTGACTATATGGCAGATCCCGCTTTCCTAACTTACCAGAAGATGGGCGGCAAGATTGACCAGAGCAATCTAGAGAGTGTTAAGAACGTTGTATCAGTAAACTATCTAGAGAAGCTTGTCCCAGCCGTACAGAAGGAATGGGAACAGGGTAAAGCTATTGTTGGTTTCCCTCAGCAAGTTAAAAACTATGGCATGGTTCAAATGCCTGTAGAGAACAGCAAGCCAGCAGGTGATACTCTTGTTTATATCTGGAGCGGAAACACTATTGAATTCCGTCCAGCTAAGGGTTATGAGAATAACGCTGGTGTTCGTGCTAAGGCGGGGGAATTACAGCGCAAGCTTGCCCCTGTTATTAACAAGAGTGTCATGATGCGCGCTCACTTAGATGGTAGCAATGATTACAACAAATATTTCAAGATGAGTGAAGCCGAAATGTTTGGTGTTAAAGAAGCAGCCACCGATGGCAGCGCAGTTAATGGGCGATAAACTTACTCACTCCCAGCTAACTAACATATTCATTGCTCACAACGTGCCTAGGGATGGGCACTTGTACAAATACGCTTTACGCTTACAGGGAAAAGGAATGCTGGACGCTAATAATCAACGTGAGCGTGCATATATGGGCTTTGGGTCTAAATCATCCTTTATCAATTACACTAATAAATTAATACAAGCGGGACTAATTTTTCCTACTTATGACGAAAATGGAAATCTTATGTCTGTGCAATTCATTTTTAAGGGCACATAATTAATGAGCATTGAACTTTCTGCCATAGGCAACATGGCAAATCAATCTTCAATGATTGGGGCAATAAACACTAACTTTGAAAAAATAGAGTCAACAGTTAACTCCCTTTTAGCTGAACGTTCCACGCTATACTACCCATTAGATTGCAACGGGCAAGCGCTAATGAATGCCGTAATACCTTATGGCGCACAAATCGCTGATATGCCTGTATCCACTTTAATCTCCACCATACGATTATTAACTCAACGTATTGAAGCGTTGGAGGCAAAACTATAAGGATGTAAAGCTATGCGCCTCACCATAGAAGCTATAGCTATTTCTATCTCCTTTATCGTTTCTATAACTGGTTATGTGTATCATCACTATTTCAAAGCCAGAAAGAAACGCAGAGAAAAGAACAGGCAGGAATTTATAGACAAGCTCCGTAATAAATATAATGAGAAAGAATAACTAGAAAGTCTTATCACGCCCTCATATACTCAACTGTGTATGGGGGCTTTTTTGTATCTATCGCATGACTGTTCTCATACTAGCTATGTAATAATCAAGTGACTTGGACACGTCAGAATTTTTGCTAGATAAATTTGAGGGGCATTATGCATAGAAGTCACCCCCGGTACACCCCCCTATTACCCCTCTAGCAGACCTCTCCCAATTTTATCTAGCCCTCCTCCCCTTCTTGACAACCCTTTAATAGATCAATTCATCCATCTTCTGTCAATATATTTATTTTAGCATCACCTGAGTACACCCTAGTGATACCATGCTATTATCTGAATATGAGATTAAAGGGGGATGTATGGCTATTGTAGGTTATGTGCGTGTCTCAACGCAGGAACAGAACATAGAGCGGCAACTTGTAGCACTTGAAGGATGTGAGCGTGTCTACACAGATAAGCTCTCAGGTAAAGATATAGAGCGTCCTGCATTGCGTCAGATGCTGGAGGATGTAGTGGCTGGGGATGTTGTACGCATTAAGAGTGTAGACAGGCTGGCACGTAATACAAAAGATCTTCTCACTCTGTTAGATAATCTGCTGGAGAAGGATGTGTCTGTATTCTTCATTGATACCAACATGACGTTTAGTAATAACCCTGTTAGTAAATTTATGATTACTATGCTTGGTGCTGTAGGTGAGCTTGAGAGAGGCTTTATTAATCAGCGTCAGGCTGAGGGGATAGCTCTAGCTAAGGATAAAGGGGTGTATAAAGGTAGGCCGGGGGATGGTTCCACCACTAGGGATGTACAGCGCTATAAGGCTGAGGGAATGACACAGCAAGCCGTGAGTGAGATATTAGGGCTAGGTATAGCAACAGTTAAAAGACATTGGAACAGGGTTATTTAATTTCGGAGGTAGTAGTTAAGTTCTTTAGTCTAAACAGGCGAATGATATGAGTGAGAGCTTTGTTCGGAGGGGAAGAGCCGTAAGGTGATTCCTCCTTCGTGCGTCATGCAGCTCTGCTGCGTTTCTTTTGACTTTGATGATAGCATTAATTGTTAGTCAGGATGAAAAAAGCATAACACCCCTTTCCCCTCATACCCTCCATATTTCTTTAATGTTTCCTCTCATTTATACCATTCAACATACCTTATATTAATACTGTTATTTAGCATGTTATAGATGCCTACGGCGAGAGAGTTGCACGGAGTGCGTCTATCAGGGATATATATATATACTAGCGATGCTACGACAGGAGCGAGCGACGTAGATAAGATATGTCTGTTCTATTAGTGGTTAATCAGACGCAAGCAAGCTTGCATGGCTCCGTGACGTATGTCACTTCCTTTTTGGAGCCAGTGAATAGGCAAGCTATGGAGGAGAGGAAAATGTACAGCAGACGCATTAACATGCGAGACATTATTAGCCTCGCATTATGATAATTAATCGCTCATCTTAGAAATAAGATAATTACTGAACGCGCTACAGATAACTAACATATAACGAGCATCTTCTAAGGTTGGCTCCTCGCTATCGTCCGTTAACGCATGACGTATTCCGCCTTGGTCACTTGTATATCCGTATAATTGTAGAAATGCTCGTTTCATTGCTGGATGAATATGCCCTTTATCCTCAATATTTTTAAGGCAATCTCCAAGAGTCCCTTTCTCATTGCCGGAGATTTTCTTGCATAGGGATTCAATAGCAGAAATAGATTCTTTAATTGAGTTTCTAAAGTCAGGTTGCTCCCTGTTAGATAGTAAAGATAACGCTCTATTAAAGTGTAATCTAGATGCATTAGTCCCACTATTCATTGCACCATCAATACTATCAACCTCTTCTGGTGATATAATCGGAGTTATAAGGCCATTGATTATCGAGTACCCTAAACACATCCTTTTGAAAATTTTATTGTAAGGCTCACTCAAAAATGGAGAAACACTTATTGTATATTCAACAAAATCCAACACCTCATGCCACTCAGCTAACCTAAAAAATTCTTTCATGTATTCTTTTAAATCTTTATAGCTGCTTGACGGGTATTCAAAAACAGGTTCTTCGTCAGCAGGTAGATATAAAAAACCACACCAGAACTCGGACATTATTTTGTGTGCAGAATCCTCATAGTATTTCCTCATTAATATCTTTGAATACAAGCAACTCCATAATGCTGTTCGAGTGTTTTCGTTTATTGCTTCGACTTGAAGAATGTCCTCAACTGCAACATGTCCATATCTTTGAGAGAACGGTCTAGCCATCGCTTATGTGCCTTATCGCTGTGTTAGTTATGAAGCGTTTAACGCCAGTCAAGTCCATCAATGATATGGCATACAACCGATAGAGGGAAGGTGTGAAGATATCGTCTTGTTATCCCCGTACCAGTTTTCTCATGGCCTATTACCTGTTGAAGGTGAGTAATGTCATTCATCCAACCGGAGGCCGCAGTAACAACGCTATGCCTGAAGCTGTGAACAATACGCCGTTGATTTTGGATATCCCTGTATGGGATGTGTAAAGCGTCCCTGACATCAGACAACACCTTACCAATCTTAGCCATGTTACTTCCTGCCACTTCCGGAAACAGCTTATCAGCTTTCCCCGCAACAAATTCTAAGAACCCCAAATCAATTAGATGCTGATGCAAAGGAACCTGCCTTACTGCGTTATCAGTCTTTCCTTCTTTGATTAGAAGATAGTGACGATTACTATCATCATCAAAGCGCACTTGGGATGTGGTGAGGGTGGCTAGCTCTCCCCTTCTGGCTCCAGTGTATGCAAGCAATAAGATAATCCATTTAAGCCAACCCTGATTAGCCTCTTCGATTGCATACCTAACCAAAGATTTCATTTCGCTATTAGTGTAAGCCCCATATCTAGCAGACGATGGCGGGGCTGTTACGCCGTCAGTAGGAGCTACTGAAAGAACTCCTTTATCCTCAGTGAGATATGTTTTGAACAGGGATTTATAGATTTTAAGATGCTTATGGATTGCCTCAGTTCCTAGCAAATGCTCCTCAGGGATATCATCACAGGATAAGAGTTGCTCTATTCTCATTGAGCGGTATGGCTGAACAACACGTTTAGGGAGGCCAGTAACAGCTTCAATAACATGTTTGATGTCTTGCCTTGTGATACTTCTTACGTCCCTATCTGCGCCTAATATAGTTAACATCACTTCCATGTAACGCTCATTAGCGGAATGAATTGCCGCCGTCCAAGATTTCCCCTTGTCCTTAACGTACCGCCCCCAAGCCTCCCCTAAAGTGAGTACGCTTCTATCACTGTCGGTTACATCCACACTGTTTATTGGTGCTGCAATGGGGGGCTTAGCATACAAATCAGGTGATGCCCTTTGCGCCCTACAGAGCATTCTGGTTTGGGTGAGTTCTTCAATCTGGCTAGATAGCTTTTCCGGGGGACACGCCCCCGCTTTCACATTAAGCACAGAAGGCATTAAAGCTATCATCAATGTATTAGCTTCCCTATGGCTATCCGTACCAAGGGAACGTCTAAACATTTTGCCGTCTGGCAAACAGATTTGAATGTAGTAAATGGAATCGCGAAGGAAGGTATAACGAATACGCTTAGTAATCAAAATCAACACAGCCTCTGTCTCAGTGATGAAAATCAAGTAGACAGAAGAACGTTTAACCGTTTGAAATATCTAGATAATTAACGCCCTACGCTGGCATTATCCAGATCAGGTAATACGGGTATTTCTCAGCCTTCAACGAAGAAGGGCACCCCGAGTCAAATAAAACAAAATCAAAAGCTTGCGATTAATGCTCCTCATTAATCCCTGATCAGGATAGTAATGCCAGCGGGAAGTCTTGTAAACGGTAAAAGCGGCTCTTTTAGTCTATGTGTGACAGGTTGAGTGACAGAATTAGTGCCACCGCTGTCTAAGTTTCTTCAAGAAAATCGTAAAGCCACATACTGTATTTGTACGAATTAGGTAAAATGTCCTTGATTATACGTACAGGGATAAATTTGATGATTAATTCACCAGTTCTTGAACTTCAAGCGCTCGCAAGTGATCGCAATAGTGATATTGTTGGCGTTCTTCTAAAGGCCAAAATGATTGCGGTTAAGCTTGGGTTAAAAGACCTGACAGAATGGATCGAGTATGAAATTGATGGCTATCCATCAGACGCGGAAATTCCGGAGTATAGGATTGGGCAAGGCATCATTCGATATTGGAATCCTTACCACGGATGGCAAAACTTAGAATTTAGAAATGTTCCACCTGATCTCATTGCTACCGCACAAGAATATGCAATTTCAGAATCAATCTCCTCAATGCAAAAACCCTACAGTGAAGATGGTACGTTACGTTTGGCGCTGCCTCCAAGTTTCATTGAACTTCTTTTTAAAGGTCAAAGAGCACCTTCTGAGATATGTTGGTTCTTCAGCGTAAACAAGCTTACTCATATTGTGACCACCGTACGAAACAAGATACTTGATTGGTCATTGGAGCTTGAAGCCAACGGTGTTTTGGGGATTGGTTTATTGTTCAACCAGAAAGAGAAGGAGGCAGCATCAATGACTGTCCAAAACATCACTAACATTCATGGCAATGTTAACAATGCGGGTGTGATTGGCTCGGGTAATGGAGACATCACCCAGAATAACAGCGTTACTGCTGGCGATTTTAGCTCATTGGAAAAGCAACTTAAGGAATGGGGCGTATCAGATGAGGATATCAGAACTCTCCATCATGCTGTTCAAGAATCACCAGCCCCCACTAGCGCAGATAATTTTGGTAGCAGAATCGGCGAATGGATAGGCAACACAATCGGTAAAGCGTATGCAGGTACACTGAGGATCGCAGGAAGTGCAGCCCCGGTATTACTGACTAATGCTATTTGTCACTATTACGGAATACCGGTTTAAGGTACAAAAAAAGCCGGTATCAACCCGGCTCTCATGTTTTCAGTTTTCGTTGTCGCTGTTCGCTGAGGTAATACCTGATAGCAGAATCGAATCCGTGGTTTTGGATGCGGTCAAGTAGGCTGGAACGACTACACTCAAGCCTGCGTGCTAACGCTGACATGTTGATGATCGCATCATCGCCTTTACCGTCCAGAATCCACTGCATCAGCGGCATGTTGCCAGTACCGATCAAAGCTAATTTCATATGTATCTCCTCTTCTTTGCCTCGCCAGCAGCGGGGACAATGCGTCCCCAATAACTGCTTACTGATCGTTAAGCTGCGTCGTTCATCAGTTTGGTCACAAAGTCTGGACGGTACACCACAGGCAAGATTGAGCTTTCCGCGAATAGCTCCACGTTCTTAAACTTGTCCTGTACGCTCCAGATACGGAAATCAACCGGATCAGCAAATGCCAGATCAAGATTGCGGCTGGTAGCCGTTGCTACATAACCGAAAGGTAGAGCAATATCAGAGGACAGTGGGCGGCTGAAACGTGGAATTAGGAAGGATTCATCCGGACCAATTCCATAAAGATTTTGGTCCGTTACTTCCACCACTCGGACATTTTCAATAATGAATGTTGAGAACGCAGGAAGCACTTCTTTGTTAAACAACACATCACGATCAAGCACACCGAACTGAACATTCTGGCGCACGTCTGGGTGATACTTGATGCCGCGAAAAACATTGCTACCTGCAAACAGGATAAATCCATCAAGCTGACCAGCAAGGCCCCCCATACGCACTTTAGCGGCGGTTACAGCATCATCGAGGCTGCGAAGTGGGTCACCAGAGCTAACGTTGGTCTTGATTGTCCCGGTTGCCTGTTGGTATCCAAATTCATCTTCCCAAGAAATGATCGGCTGCTGGGTGTAGGTCGCTTCGACGGTATTACGAAAAAGCGCATCAGCAAAAATCCGCTCACGGGTACGCATGTACTTATCGTGCATTGCGACAGCAGAAGAAGTCACCGCATCCATTACAGACATTTGCAGGTCGGAGCCTGGTTTGCGATATGGTTGCACGTCTGCCGCTGTAATACGGTCCTGATAAGCATAAAGCGGAGCTTCGATCAGGTGATTGCTAGAGCTACGCTTAGGAATGCTAGACCACTCAGAGCCGTAACGGTTAACAGAGCTTGCCACCTTCTGGGCGACTTCATCAATGATATCAAGACTCACCTTTGGACTAGCCGAAGTCTGTCGATCATTGAAAACATTAAGCGTGGAGAGCAAAGTGTTCTTTGCATCCATGTTAACAAAAGTATTGGTGTAATCCGCGTAGCTGAAATTGGTTGATAGTCCCATGTTCTCTTCTCCTTATTATTATTCTGCGTCCGGTGCGCTGGTACGGATTGCGCCCGTTTTGGTGAGTGCTGCAATAGCATTGGCGGCAGCGGTAGCGCCCATAACAACGGTGATGGTGTCTTGTTTGATGTAAATCCCGCGATCAGCAACGATGATATGAGCAGCATCTTCTGCCCTGTGGTGGCTCAGAACCAGCAGGCAATCATCACCAGAGACATAAGCCGCGCCAGCACCGGTAATGCAACTACCCGGCTGGACTTCTACAGCTAGATCGACAGTAATAGTCTTGCGGTCAAAATTCGGATCGATTGCATACGCGATCACGTCATTGTAAGAACGTTCAGTTGTTCCCATTTTCATATAATTAACTCCCGTTAAATTTCACATAGCTATGTAAACAAAAGGCCAGCGCCTGCTTGAGCCGTAAACGGCGACAGGGCCAGCCTTTCGAATTGTTCCGATGAAAAAGAAAACCGGACGGAGAGAGGCCCGGTGTGAATTTCACTGGTAGGAATGAGGAGGTGATCAGCGCCATCCAAGAGGTAAGGAGCCTCAAACGCTGAACACCTGAGCCAGTTTGCATCATGGCTGATGACCGGAGGAGAGCCGGCTTTAATGGCAAATCCAGACCGGAGGCCTAGACTTTGTACGCCCCAAGGCGAATCTTTCTTTTCTGGAGTACACCCAGCGGCTATGGCGTAGCCTTTCTGTGAGAGTGCAGGTCATTGGATGTACTTTAGAAAAGAGGCTCTGAACGTTGTCACAGAGCCTGCTTTATATTTCGTAAGGAGAAGGAATGACAACGGCTGTTGTACGCACATACAATTTAAATCATCACCCTATGAAATTATTTTAACACGAATGATTATCATTTGCAACAACAAAACCAATAACATGGCGAATTTAACGGCCCTCTCTCGTGTGGGCCAATTTACTGCGTCATTTTTGACGGGACGATGATTTTAGTCTGCAATCCCAAGGATGAGGTTATTCTGCGCCTGGTTGTTTTCTCTTATCTTGGTATCAACCAGCCCTGCGATCTTATCGTCATGGACAAACACATCCATCTGCTGATTAATGTTCGCTTGCCCGGTAACACTGACAGGGATCGGCTGTCGCTGCGTCATGCTATCAATTGTCGGAACCGTGAATGTTGGTTTCTGGGGTGTCAGATAGTTCAGGCCAGGAACATTCAACGCTAGCGCTGAATCGTAATACGCCGTGCCTGAGCCGATATTGCTCGGAGCGGAACTATCCAGCCACGGATAAATCTGCTTAAGCGTTTGACCGATGCTTCGAGGATCAAAGCCTGTCTTTTCCTTAATCCAATCGGCAGCACCGTTTGCTGAATCATCTACCACGCTCGTATAAACCGCATCCGGCAATGTCGCGCCTTTCTTGAGTTCTTCACCGACTCGACCAGCGAAGGAGAGAATGTTGGTGGTTAGCTCACCAAGTGCAACGCCGAGGGCATCGGAAATTGGGATCAATCCAGTCATATTCTGACGTAGAGTGTCAGTATTGGCAGCGTACTGCCCCAAGCCTTCAACAAACGAGGCTGAGAAATGATCTGCAAGGCTGGTTTGCACTCGGTTGTACTCAGCACCCAATGACGCCAGCTTATCAAGGTTGGCTTGCTGCGCATCAGATAGGGTCCATCCTTCAGAAGAGAGTTGATGCATACGCTGGATAAGTCCCTGCCCCTCATCATTGAACACTTCGAGGAAGACCGAACCATCATTCACAGCCTCAGCCAGGTGCCGGGTCTGGTTGTCTGTCCATTTGAAAGTTTTCTGCAACTGTTTCAGGTAAGTGATGAAGGTCGGAAAATCCAGCTTTTGCAGTTCACCGATCACCTTTTGGGCTACCTTCTGGTTGCCGTTGGTGGAGGTCAGCACATTATTGATGATATCTGCGAACTCGCCACCGCCGCTGAAATTCACCTGTCCAGTTTTCTTGTTACGTTTGAAAGAGCCGGTGTTCAGCAATTCCCCGGCCTTTTCGGTTGTGTCCTTGTTGAGGTCAGCCAGCTTGTCAGCACTCAGTGAGTAACCAACACGGCTCATCGAGAGATCCTGAAGTGCAGCGAACTCAAGGTTGCTGATCCCGTACTGCTGGAGTTTTTTCACATCGCGAGAACGCTCAAGGCTTCCCTGAAGGGTCTGACCAACACGAGCAACACCCATTGAGCCAATCAGGGAACCACCTGCAATTACACCAGTGGCAGCAAGGCCACCATAACCACGTTCGCTACGTTCACGGGTCAGACGTTGAGCATTGATCCGCCCTGCTCGATCGGCTTTCGCTTTATCTTTAAGAATCTGGCGGTTTAATCTTGCCTGGCGTCTGGTTTCCAGAGTCGCAGCCGCTAGTTCGTGACGCATCTCTGAGATCGTATAACGCTGCTCGGAGTATCCCTTGGTAGCCTCTTTGATTGCCTGCACAGCTTTCATCTTGTCAGCCAAGCTAGCGCCTTCGATATGACTGATAGTTAAACTGGCACGGCGCAGAGTATCGTATGCAGTGCTCTGGCGTTTAAGACTGGCCTCTTTCTCACGCTGGCGCTTTTCTTCTAAGGCCATAGCCCTTTTGGTGGCTGCGATGTCGGCAGCAACAGCACCATGTGAGCGATTCATTGCCGCATTCTGCCTGGCTACAACATCAGGATCGTAATGTTGACCGCCCATGTTAGGGTTGTACGTCATCGCTCGTGATCTGGCAGCGGCCTGCACTTTTGCAGAAATGGCTGCAAGTCTGGCTTTCTGCCGTGCTGCCTGTTCCTGCTGGGATAAATGACGCGCCTGTAATGAGGTCATTTTATTGGCGTGGGCTACTGCGTCCCGCTCCATTTTGGCCTGTATCTGAGCTTGTTTCTGTTGCTGTTTTGACAATTGTTCAGCCTGGCGGAGCTTCGCTGTCTGAGCCTTAGCCGATGCTAGTGCAGCCTTACCTTCCATCTGAGCAGTCCGCTTCTGAGCTTGCTCCAGCGCTTTAGCGGGCTTCTCGTGAGCAGCTTTGATGGATTTAACAGCCTTTAAGGCTTTGCCGTAACTTGTCTGGTCGACATCCCAGACCACTCGGTTTGTGGTCGTCGACACGATGATATTACCGGACATCACACCCCCTGCTGCTTGATGATATTGCCGTAACGACCAGGATCGGATTTTGCGAGTGCAGCAGCCGTTGCTTTAGCTTTCGCCAGCATTTCAGGATCGATATGGTCAGCGGTATGACTTACCGCCGGACGGCTATCAGCGCCCAAAGATTTTTTAATCCGTTGTTCAGCACCAAAGCCATCTCGCATTGGCGAGATGGCTTCGCCCCGTTTATCCGTGGGGGTGTCAGACGAGGCTGATTTGAGCAACTCCGGATGTTGATCCAGAAAGTTATCGGTGATGCTCTTCAGATTGTCCCGCGCCTTTTGGAGTTCGTATTCCTCCGGTGTCATGCCGTGCATAGCGGCAAACAGAGCATTTTTAATGCTGTTCAATGTCATTTTTATGGTGTCTCCAAAGTAGGATCAGCCCATCACGGACGCAGCGATACGCCAGCCAGACAACGGGCAGGTAAGAAAGGATTGCTTCAAAGTTCATTGGCTCCCGATGTGGGATTATTTGGATTGGCGATCCGGTCACGAAGTGATGAACGTTAACGTTCACCCTAACGGGCCTTACGCTTAGTGCGCTTCTTCTTCACTGTCGGCAGCTTGCAGATATTCGCGAACACGTCTGGGTAGTAACCCAACATTTCAGCGTCAGTGATCCCGGCGTTATGCAGGTAATATCTCAGGCTGACGTATGACAGACCATCGCAACGCTTGCGGATCTGTTCTGGGTGCATCCGATGTGACCACATTTCACGGACAAATTCTGTCCGGGCTGTCGGTGTCATCATCGCCCAGGTCACCGCTTGTTTTTGACGTGCGAGCCGCCAGACTTCAGCGAACGGCAGATCTAGGGTATTAGCGACAATATGCGGTGAAAATCCACGATTAAGCAATAAACGGGCTTTGCGTTGTGTTTCCGGATCGGAAGGTTTGGATCGGGATTTATATGTCGGTTTCTCCAGAAGGGAGAACAGGTGGGATAGCTGGATTTCTTCTTCGGCGCTCAGGCCGTTGGCAACATCACACAATTATTCCTCCAATTGCTAAAACGGTTCGTCATCATTAAATTCAAGCGGCGCATCCTCTTGCTGCTGCGGGGCATTAGTAACCTGTTTCGCTTCGGCTGCTCTTCGCGCCTGCTGCTGTTTGTAAATGGCATCAGCGCCTGACGATTCGTCGTTAGCGGCAGACCTCGATCCTTTACTTCCCCGGCTATGGAGAATGGTGATATGGCTCTTGATCAGAGTCTGCGCCTCTTTCGAAGTCTTGCCCCACATTGTGAGATATTCCTCTAAACCTTCCTGACCCTGATTCTGCCAGTAGTTGAGGGTATTAAGGTCGGCATAATACCGTTCGTTCACCGCATCATCATCAGAGGAAACAGCATTGCCGCTATCACCAGCAGACTGTGAAACGCCAGATTGCTGTTCAAGATCATCCGTGGCAGATCCAGAGGCCACACCAGAGGGTTGCTGTTTGTGATTCTGTTGTTGTTTCTGCTCATTTTTGCCGCTCTCCTCGGCTTTAGGCTTCTGTTTTTTAGACTTAAAATTCTTATTGGCCCGTTCGTGGTCCCAAGCTGGAACGCCTTTCCATTCCTTATGGATCACTTGTAGACCGTCAGCAACATCACTGAAAAAGTGGACGGTGTAAGACTCACTATTTCCCTTCCATCCAGCATTCTCGACAATTCCAAGCGTCTTCAGAGCTGCCAGTATTTTGCTCATGGTGTCGCGTGAAATATCCAATGCTGCCGCCATTTGTCGCTGGTCTGTGTAAAATTGCTGCTCACGGCTTGTGAATCCGAGGTACTGATTCATCATATAGATGTAGACGAGCTTCATTTTGTCTGTGATTTTCACAACCTCGCCAGTGCTTCGAATCAAAATCCTGCTGGCACACAAGAAACGCATCTCAGTAACGCCGTAAGCCTCGTCCGGTGTACGTTGAACCTCATCCTGTTCATTCTGCGCATGATGAACTTCAGTTTTTACTGTCTCTGTCATTAATATCTCCATTTATTGTCCCCAAGTCGGGTAAAGTTTCACCGTTATCAAAAAGATGAGCGGCGATTGCCAACACTTCGCGTGCAAGGTTTGGAACAGTCGTTCCCCGGCGCTTCGCTTCTTCTAAAAGTCCGGCGTATACGTGCTGTTGAATCTTCAAATTCATATCAAGTTCCCTCCCAAAAGGTCGCCTCTGGCGATTTGCTTTCAGCAAACCTGCACGACAGGCAAAAGGATGTACAAGTACGCCCCTGTGATCGTGGCATTGATCAGGGGTGAGGAGCCGTTTTACGGCGATTTCGTTTGATGGCTAGTGCCAGCGGGTCTTAAAAACGAGGGTTAGCGGTGTTTTTCGGGATCAACACCATACTTCTTAAGATCTTCGCGAGCCTCAGTGAGAATAAGCGCTAATACCTGTTTCTCATGCAGGGCAATTCCCACTCGATCACGGTACAGGCAGATATACCCATTGATGACATCTGAGAAGATATCAGTTACCTCTTCCCCTGCGGCTATCCGGGGATTGACAGGCTTGAGAATGGTTTTTATTGACTGGCGGTAACGAGCGTTACGCTTCTGCTCCAATTTGTACTGACGGAGCATTTCAAGGGCTTTCTTGGTGTTTCGCTTATTCGTACCAACACGGTTTTGGAAGCTATAAAGCGCAGAGGTAGTGGTGATGTTATGGACTAAGGCGTTAAAGATTTCTTGGGCAGTTGCGACTTTAAAGTCGATGGCGGCTGTTCTCAAATGTTCTCCTATATTCAGGTTAATGTTTATTCATTAAGTATGTACATATTAACAGTTAAAACGATCTTTGTCAAGATTTGTTTTTGTGTTTATAAATAAGTCAAGATTATTTTTGTAAATACTGAAGTCGAAGCGGTCTTATACAATAAATCAAATCTCATTGTCAAGGGATTTATTCGCATAGCGCTTCCAGACGCTCCAGATTCAACGCAGCAAGTGAAGCGGTAATAGTTCACCAGCAACAAGACAGCGACGCTCAGAACGCGATACAGAGCGTTACAGACAGGTTTTTTGCGGGTGAATCAGAGGTTCATCACTTTGCAGTCTTTGAGGGGGGACCGCCGCCCCCAGGGGGAGTGTACGTCGCGTTGCAAGCTCCTCTGCGCCATGCTCGATTCACATTTGACTGGACGCGCTTGCGCTTGTCTTCCACACATGCTGGCAGAGCCATTGGGTAACCCGACACACAGAACGGCAACCGGAGGTTGTTGTGATGGGCTATGGAGGGTTAGAAGGTCACGAGATGACGGGTCTGTTCACGTCATCGAAGAGAACTTCTTACCACACAGATCCTGAAGTGGCGTAGCCATGCAGAGCAGAGCGATAAGACATCACTCCTTAAACCAACAGAATGACAAACCGTCATTCCTGAAAGTTATAAAGATCATGGTTTTTATATAATACGTAGTATTATGTTATAAAGATCATGGTTTTATACTGATCTTATTTGGTTTGATCTTATTTATAAAATGCTCTTATTAGTGCCTGATTTTCTGACATGGTTTATGTCGGAATTTCTGACACGGTTTATGTCTGATTTTCAGACATGGTTGTTTAAGAGTCTCTACTAACACCCTCCCCTCTGACAGAAGACACCTTGTGATCCGGTCACGAAGTGATGAACGATAGATAACGCTCACCGCTATGCGGCCTTGCCGTTAGCTTTTTTATCAAGATCGTGTTTTAGGTTTTTTATCTTTATTATCTAGTTCTTTATTATATCGTAGGTCATCCATGACCGGGGTGTCCGGACACCAGTGCCCGGGGTTGGTTGCTTCTTGAACAGTTCATCTTCCGGGATGTGCGTCCCGCCAACGGGGAAATAAACCGCTGAAAATTCAACTTTAATCGCTGGTATTTCGCCGTAAATGCGTCGTGATGTCGCTGGCTCGCCTGTGGGACGTGGTGATCGTTATGGTGTGGTGTATACAGCGAAGCCAGTCATAGCGTGGCCTCGGCAGATCTGCCACTCGTGGTGTGGCTAAACACAATCACCGATCCGCTCTTCAGACCGAAAAATAATAATTTCTCGTGCAAAATCAACGGAAAATAGTCCATTTCTGGGCCTGTGAGAGCCTCTCAGCGTGGCGCTGTGATATGGGTCTGTCAGTTTACAATTGTGTGGAGATGACGCGCTGTAGCGCTTCTGGTGAAGCGTAGAAGGGATTGGTGAGAATGCATACGCTGGTGTGGAAAAAGGTACGCTGCTGTGGCCGCTGGGACGAGAGAATTTCGCTAGGTGATGGCAAACCTTCAACCCATTGTGGTAACGTCTCTGTGGTGGCTTTGCGTCTGCTGGTGAATAGAAAAATGTGCTTTTATGGCGTTTGGTGCGCTGGCAGAATCAAAAGCCTGAAACCTGAAATTTTTTGGTGACCAGATAAACTCATCCAAAATCCTTGAACAAGAGAACTCACCTCAAATCCTCCCGAATGCTTTCCTTCTGTTGGTGAAATCGCTGTTGTGTACCCCGCTTCGCATCAACTCTCCGAAAAGCAATACCTGACCATTCCAGTCAAGTACTTATAAGAACCATTATGTTAAATAGAGCAGAAAACGAACAGCAAAATGCTCTGTTGTGGCAAGTTTTCCCTGTTGTGATGGCCTATGGGATGAAGTAGTGAAGTGCATTGCTGGGGGTGTCGGCTGTTGGATATTTTATGAACATTCTGGTTCTTTGCGGAGGGTCTGGGCTGGCGGTCTAACAGATCACCAACTGTTACGGGTACATTTTCGATAGGAGGATGTAAACTGAAGAACAGGACTCGACGGGGCAAGTAAGTAAATGTATCCAATCAGCGATTTTGCGTATGCCATGCTTTCGATTGTTATTTTGTACGTTACAGTTGGCTTAATCTTCCAAGCGATCAAAAAACCCTTACTCGCATTAAGGATGGTCTTAATGATTGTGATCCCTTTGATTACAACTTGGAGCACTATCATTTTCGTAGATCGTCGCTTTAGTTCGGTAGACGGGGACAAGACAGCACAGACATTAGTTTCCTTCATTGTGGGGATACTGGTTTTTTTTCTCAGCAGCCACATCATTAGCAAGTTGCTAAGATTCAAAAAGGATTGAAGCCGCTATAGGTCTTTACATGAGCATAGCCTGTAGAGGTCATTCTTAGATACATCCTTTCGCACACGTAGATGTTATCTATATGTTGCTGGCAACTATCAAAACCACTGGCAACATTCATTATTCTTATAAAGATTGCGCGACATCATGTTGCGCAATTCTGACCTCCCGTTGAAGAAATCAGCACTCGATCAGATTTTGAATTTTTTTTCTTAATTATTGACATCTCTTCCAGGCCTTATGCTGTGTAGGGTTTTGCATTTTTACCCTTTCACAACCTCAATTTAACGTCAAAATCAACCCTTGTGCTGAAAAGAATACTTACTAGAATACTCACCATGTAGTGTAAGTTTTTGATTCAAGCACTACATATTGTATTCATGCTCAGGTTATATGCATAAAAAAACCGGGCGCACGTATGTGAACCCGGTCTATGAAGCACGACCACCATGAGTCTGCAAACTCATAACGATTGTTAGCCTCGACATCATTCTTGACGGTCTGATTGTGCCCGGCTTGGTTGGTTGTGTAAACCTTTAGTTAATACAGAAAAGGTATGACCAATGCTTATTCAGAAGAAACGTGTTAGAAACATTGATAACTACATTACTCCTTTTGATGGTAGAAGTGTTTTTATCGCTCATCCATTACCGAGCCAGCAAAAAAGTGAATTGATCGGGTTCACCTCCAGTCAGTCACTTGGTGAGGAGGTTCTTCCTCATATCGTTGGAGCAATATCTCGATTTAATGCCAACGGCAAATCCGTGCCTGATAAAACACTTCCAAAAGAAACAGCTTATCGTCAAGTCTCATGGACGTGGAAGAAATGGGCCGGAAAAGGACATACTGAAGAGACCACGGAAACACGTGAAATTGAGTATCAGCGATATCAGAGGATTTTTACCCCTCCTCCGAGCATCGAGTTGAAAATTGTCGAAAACCTGAAAGGGGAAAAGCTGGTCATTTCTCCTAAATTGACTTTGCGTGATGAGAACAAAGCCTCGGTAACTCACTGCATTAATCTATTTTTGGAGATTTTCGGTAAGTGCGAAGTGGTTGACGAGAAGCTAGATACCATCATCACAAGTAAGTCTTTGAAACTAAATTGGAACCTTCTTCCACAGGGCCAATACCCTTGGAGTGCTATCGGTTCACAGATTCTCAAAGCGATTAATATCAGAGGAAAGGGAAATGCCGCTGTTGTTGAAGGCAGGCTGGAACTTGTAAATAGTAAAAAACCTGACCTTGTTGCTGTCGGAAGAGCTGGTTTTCAAGGCTACGTAGTATTTGGTTTTTCCAGTAAAAACACCTACATACTTGAAAGTTCTCAGAGTAATAATGCAACTTATATCTTTGATAACAACTGGCCTAACTTATCACAGCTTACAAAAGCTGAAATATTAGATGGTAACTTGCATCATGCCCGCGTTATCCATCGTCGAAGTTGGTCGGCTGATATTCTTAAATATCTACCTTAAAAACACATCTGCGGGGGATTTTTCCCCCGCATATTGACTACAGCAATAACAACAATTTAGCGCCGTGTAGGGCATACCAGCATAAATCGCCGAATGCGTATCATCATTTTCTTGTCAGTTAACATCTGTCTTATCATGTACCGATCATCTCTGGCTCGGTGAGCACCACGGCATAATCAGCCCCTTCAATGGACTAATTATGCTTCCCAAGATAAGCCATCAATTACATAACAAATTGTTAATAAAGGGAACGTGTGTAGGTAGCGTCTAGTGATCCCTGAGCCGCTTTTCTCGTGGCCTACAGTCTGTTGTAAGTGCGCTAGGTTGCCAACCCAACCAGCTAAACAGGTCGATATCATAGTGTGCCGGAATGAATGTACCAGTCGGCGTTGTCCATAATCATCAAGGTACGGAATACCAAGCTGATCGCGGACATCGGCTAAAACTTTGCCGATCTTCGGCATATTCTTGCCAGACACAGGCGAGAAAATCTTCTCTTTCCATTGACGATTTACAAAATCGAGGAACCCCCACTCGATCAGTTTGGGATGGATCGCCACCTGCCTTGTAGCGTTCTCGGTTTTACCCTGTCCTCCTTCAGCGATCAGGAGATAGTGCCGCTGGCTATCTTCATCAAATTTGATCTGTGATTTCTCCAGCTTGGCGATCTCCCCTCTTCTGGCTCCCGTGTACGCCAAAAGCAAGGTGATCCACTTCTGCCACCCATCAGGCTGCTTGAGCGCCCAGCCCACAAACTTTCTCATTTCTGCTGCACTGTATGCACCAAATCTCGCTTTCGAGGGCGCGGCGACTACTCCATCAGTCGGAGACTTCGCCAGAATATCTTTATTGTCAGTCAGGAAGGTTTTGAACAACGATTTGTAAATCTTTAAATGCTTGTGGATAGACTCAGCGCCAACCAAATCTTCAGGTGGCACATCATCACACTCGATCAATTGCTGAACTGTCATTGACCGATAAGGCTGCACTACACGCTTAGGCAAGTTTTCAACAACTTCCATCACCTGCTTGATATCCTGTTTTGTGATCGTCATTACATCTGTTGATGCACCAAGGACAATGAACATGACTTCCATAAAGCGCTCATTGGCCTGTGAAATTGCCTTCGTCCAGTTTTGGGCTTTCTCCTTTTTGTACATATTCCAAGCGCCAGCCAGTGTTAACACATCCTTTGACTGTGCTTCTCTTTGTTCTACCTCATCTTCTGAAGGCGCAACAACCTCACGGTATTCCTGAACAACTATCGGCTGAAGATTGTGCCGTTCATCACTGAGAAATTGTTGAACCAGCCAGTGTTCATTCTGTTGCTTTAAGCGGTTGCTGAAATCAGAAAGACGTTGACCAAACTGATCCGGGTGAATGGTTCCACGTTTGACTAATGGAATGGCTGGAGATGCAAATGACATCAAGAGTTGCGCGTGGCTGTGGCTATCTGTCTCTAACGACCGACGGAAATATTTATGACCCGACAGGCGAAAGCTGACGTAGTAGATCCCGTTACGGATGATGGTGTGATTGATCGGTGTGTGTGCCATTTTGTTTGTCTCTGTGAGTGACAACATAACAAAATGAAGAGAAAAAACCGTGCAAGTCTTTGATTTATATCTTGGATAATCGCCAGGACTACGCTGGCATTATCCAGATCAGGTAATACGGGTATTTCTCAGCCTTCAACGAAGAAGGGCACCCCGAGTCATTGGGTAAGAATTAACTTACATTTTGCCAGATTAGGGTAAGTTGCCTGCTGAAGCAAGCGTGCACTTTTGGGTTTCGATTCTTCGTCCAGGACTACAGGTTCTGCGTTATGATACCTGGAATGAGGAGAACAACTCTGATAATTGCAAAGACATTACTCTTATCTCTTTAATATAACGCCATCCGTTATAACATATTCATTACCTCCTAAAAACACGACCCGATTCATCACTGAGATAATTATCCACACAAACAAAATTTTTTTAGTTTGTGATCCATTGACTTTCACTTTCATTAATTATGATCGCTTGTTTCGCTTGAAACAATAAGCACTTGGTTAAAACATCCATCTTTATTAAACATTGATCCTTCAATCAATAGCTTACCGGCAAAACAAGCATCAACCATGCACATCATAAGTTAATGTAAACATTGAAATAATCCCCACACAACCACATACAGCGACTTTAATCATTCATGTCGTTTATGATTTAGATCAATATTAATCATTACACAATATTAGATAGTTATTACGCGTTACAAAATAATCGATTAAACCAAAATCGCAGTAACCAACCATGATTTCATTAACGCATAACAAGAAGTTATGACATCCCGCCAGGATTGCGCCTTTATTTTTTAATTTTTGTGTGATGAGAG
>Ga0207713_1000691_pt1 | contig 31677 bp, 34 predicted proteins | sample KBSS64metaG_FD_184404 | JGI IMG/M metagenome (GOLD analysis project Ga0207713, IMG submission 184404) | Switchgrass rhizosphere microbial communities from Kellogg Biological Station, Michigan, USA - KBS S6-4 metaG (SPAdes) (version 2) | ecosystem: Host-associated > Plants > Roots > Rhizosphere >... | reverse complement strand
AGCACGCCGATGGCGATTGCGATGACTTCTTCCATCAGACGGCTCCTTTGGCGGCAGCGGTTTTGTGGCCCCGGACCGATTGGTGGGCGAGGGCGGTGAGGATCAGCAAGGTCGAGCCGACCACCACGGCGTAGACGCCGATATCGAAGAACAGCGCGCTGGCGATATGGATGTCACCCAGCAGCGGCAAGCTGAAATGCCAGGTGTGGGTGGTCAGGAACGGATAACCGACCGCCATTGCCCCGAGGCCGGTGAGGGTGGCGAACAGCAGGCCGGTGCCCATCCAGCGCAGCGGCCGCAGGCTCATTTGCGCCTCGACCCACTGGGTGCCGGCGACCATGTATTGCAGGATGAACGCCACCGACATCACCAGACCGGCGACGAAGCCGCCACCCGGCTGGTTGTGCCCGCGCATGAACAGGTAGAACGACACCACCAGCGCAATCGGCAGCAGCAGGCGCACCAGCACCGCCGGCACCATCATGAAACCGAGCGCGGTGTCGCTGGCCGAGCGCGGGTTGACCAGATCGGTGACCACATCGGGGGCGAGCAGGCGTTGCTGGGCCGGCAGTTGCAGGCTTTCTTTCGGTGGGCGGAAACGACGCAGCAGGGCGAATACGGTCAGTGCCACGGCGGCGAGCACCGTGATTTCGCCGAGGGTGTCGAAACCACGGAAATCCACCAGCATCACGTTGACCACGTTGCTGCCGCCGCCCTCGGGCAGAGCACGGCTCAGGTAGAACGAGGAAATGTCGTTCGGCGTCTGCCGGGTCAGCATGGCGTAGGACAGCAGCGCCATGCCGCCGCCGACGGCAATCGACAGCAGCAGGTCGCGCAGACGGCGTACTCGCGCCTTGCGCAGGCTGCTTGGCAGCGGCGAAACCTCTTCGATCCGCCGTGGCAGCCAGCGCAGGCCGAGCAGGATCAGGACCGTGGTCACCACTTCGACCACCAGCTGCGTCAGGGCCAGATCCGGCGCCGAGAACCAGACGAACGTCACGCAGGTCATCAGCCCGCAGACGCTGACCATGGTCAGGGCGGCGAGACGGTGATACTTGGCCTGCCACGCGGCGCCGAGGGCGCAGGCGATTGCCAGCAGCCACAGGGTCACGAACACGATCGAGCCCGGGATCTTCGGCCGGTCGCCCCAGCTCAGGTTGCTGTGCAGCATCGGGATCAGGCCGGCCAGCACTGCCGCCAACACCATCAGGAACAGCTGGGTTTGCAGACGCTTGGTGCCGATCCTCCGCTCCAGCCGCCGGGCCAGACGCATCATCGCCACCAGACTGCGTTCGAACATTCGCTTGCCGTTGAGGCGGCCCGCCAGCGGCGGATACTTGAAGCGGCCGCGCTTGAGCTGGTTGCGCAGTAGCAGATAGACCACGATGCCGCCGGACATGGCGATCAGGCTCATGATCATCGGTGCATTGAGGCCGTGCCAGATCGCCAGGCTGTATTCCGGCAGCACGCCACCCACCACCGGCAACGCGGCAGCGGCCAGCAACGGTCCGACCACCTGGGCCGGGAAAATCCCCACCAGCAGGCAGGTGAACACCAGCAGTTCCACCGGCGCACGCATCCAGCGCGGGGGCTCGTGCGGGGTGTGCGGCAGGTCGGTGGCAGTCGGGCCGAAGAACACATCAACGGTGAAACGCAGCGAATAGGCCACGCTGAACATACCGGCAATGGTCGCGACGATCGGCAGGCTGGTTTCAACCCACGCGGTGGCGTTGATGAACACGGTTTCGGCGAAGAACATTTCCTTGGACAGGAAACCGTTGAGCAGTGGCACGCCGGCCATGGAGGCACTGGCGACCATCGCCAGGGTGGCGGTGAAGGGAATCAGTTTGAACAGACCGTTGAGCTTGCGGATATCGCGGGTACCGCTTTCGTGGTCGATGATCCCGGCGGCCATGAACAGCGAGGCCTTGAAGGTCGCGTGGTTGAGAATGTGGAACACCGCCGCCACAGCGGCGAGCGGACTGTTCAGGCCCAGCAGCAGCGTGATCAGACCGAGGTGGCTGATGGTCGAGTAGGCCAGCAGTCCCTTGAGATCGTTCTGGAACATCGCGCAGTACGCGCCGAGCAACAGCGTGGCGGCACCGGCGCCGCTGACGATGTAGAACCATTCTTCGCTGCCGGACAGCGACGGCCACAGACGGGCCAGCAGGAAAACACCGGCCTTGACCATGGTCGCCGAGTGCAGGTACGCCGAAACCGGTGTGGGTGCCGCCATGGCGTGCGGCAGCCAGAAGTGGAAGGGGAACTGGGCGCTTTTGCTGAGGGCGCCGATAAGAATGAGGGGAAGCAGGATGGGGTAGAGGGCATGTGCGCGAATCTGATCGCCGGCGGCCAGGACCTTGTCCAGGTCATAGCTGCCGACCACATGGCCGAGGATCATGACCCCCGCCAGCAGGCACAATCCGCCGGCACCGGTAACCATCAACGCCATATAGGCGCCGCGCCGGGCGTCGTGGCGGTGGTGCCAGTAGCCGATCAACAGGAACGAGAAAAGGCTGGTCAGCTCCCAGAAGAATACGATTTGAATCAGGTTGCCGGAGATCACCAGCCCGAGCATGGCGCCCATGAACGCCAGAAAGAACGCGAAGAAACGCGGCACCGGGTCATCCGGCGACATGTAATAACGGGCATATAAGGAAACGAGAGTGCCGATGCCCAGCACCAGCATCGAGAACAGCCAGGCGAAGCCGTCCATGCGCAGGACGAAGTTCAGGCCCAGGCTGGGCAGCCACGTGAATTCTTCGCGAATCACGCCGCCGTGGGCGATCTGCGGGTACAGCAGCGCGACCGAGACAGTGCCGATCAGTGCGACCAGACCTGCCAGCAGGGATTCGGCGTTACGTGCGTTGTGCGGCAGCACGGCTGCCAGACAGCTGCCCAGAAAAGGCAGAAGCAGTAGAACTATCAGGGACATAGGCTTCTAATCTGCGGAAGTTTGTGAAGCATCATACGTGCCAGCTCCCGGATCGCCAAACGCGAGGATGTCTCTGAATCCTACAAAGTAGCCGTAAAACCCCCGTTTAGCCTTCGGTCTCGTGCTCCAATTCTTCCGTGACCGTTTGTGTCTCTTTGTCTTTGGTCTTCAATTCACTCACGATCACCGCCGCCACGATCAGCCCCGCACCTACCAATGCAATCGCTGGCAAACGCTCCCCCGCGATGCGCCCGACGATCCCGGCCCACACCGGCTCACCGGCGTAGATCAAGGTTGCGCGGGTCGGCGAAACACTTTTCTGCGCCCAGTTCATCGCCACCTGAATCGCCGCACTCATAGCGCCCAGGCCCAGGGCGGTGCTCAGCAACAACCACGAGAAATCCGGAATCGCCTCGCCGGTCGGCACTACCATCAAAAACGACAGCACCGAAGTCGTCGCCAGCTGCACCACGGTTACCCGGCGCACATCGACTTGCCCGGCATAGTTGCTGATCAGGATGATTTCGGCCGCTATCGCAATGGCGCTGATCAGCGTGGCGATTTCACCGGGGCTGAAATTCAGCGAAGCACCGGACGGCCCGGAAAGCAGCATCAGCCCGGTAAACGCCAGCATGATGCCGATGCTCGGCATCAAACCCGGGCGCCGGCCCAGCACCAGCCATTGCAACAGCGGCACGAACGGCACGTACAGCGCGGTTATGAACGCTGACTGACTGCTTGGGATACTCTGCAACCCAACGGTCTGCAAGCCATAACCGAGCAGGATCGCCACGCCGATAAAGGCGCCAGCCTTGAATTCGAAGAGGGTCAGTTCTCGCAGGTGTTTCCAGGAGAACAGCGCAACAATGCCAGCTGCGGCGGCAAAGCGCAGGCCGACGAAAAACATCGGGCCGCTGACGGTCATCGCGTGCTGCACCAGCAGGAAGGTGCCGCCCCAAAGCATGGTGATCAACACCAGCACGCACTCGGCTTTGCTGAACCGGGAAAACCGCAGGGGAGTTTGAGGGGAGTTGGCTGACGTCATGACCTTGCGCACTTTTAAGAAGGAGACGCACAATGCGCCAAATGGTGCGCAGTATACTGCCCAACCCCAGCCAGTGAGCAATATAGTGCACAAAGATTCTGTTCAGCGGGCTTCGGTCCTGCAACACGTCAGCCAGAACGTTCGGCGCCTGCGCCACGCCGCCGACATGAGCCAGACAGCCCTCGCGGAAAAGTCCGGGGTCAGCCGGCGAATGCTGGTGGCCATCGAGGCCGGCGAGAAGAATGTCAGCCTGACCACCCTCGACCGCGTCGCCGAAGCCCTCGAAGTGGCCTTCAGCGATCTGATCCAGGCCCCGGACAATCGCGATCCGGGCCGTATCAACGAACTGGCCTGGGCTGGCAGCATCCCCGGCAGCAAAGCCGTTTTACTGTCCAAGGCCAATGCCACCCGTGCGGTGGAACAGTGGGAATGGTGCCTGCAACCGGGCGAGGTCTATCCCTCGCAACCGGACGCCGACGGCTGGAGCGAGCAGATTTTCGTGTTTGAAGGCTGCCTGACGTTGATGCTCGGCGACCAGCCACAGCACATTGCCGCCGGGGAGTTTTACATGTTCGCCAGTAATCAGCCGCACACCTATCGCAATGATGGGGAAGTGGCGGCGCGTTTTGTGCGTAATGTGGTGATCTGACAGTCGCAACGGAATGAAACACGCTGCAAGTCGCATCGGCATGATAAAAAATGGCGTCCATCTAGACGCCTCCGCGGCGTCTGAATGACACTGGCCCGGGCATATCCTCAGCTGCGAGAACGGCATGACTCAAACCGATACGACCGTACTGCGTCACGCCGACATCCTGATTGTCGGCGGCGGCCTCAGCGGCACGATGCTGGCGGTGCAATTGCTGCGTTTGCCGGGGCGCAGAAAGATTCTGGTGATCGAGTCCCGGGCCGAACTGGGTCGGGGCGAAGCGTACAGCGCGGTGGAACTGGGCCACACGCTCAACGGCAATGCGGCGCGGATGAGCGTCGATCCGGACAATGCCGATGACTTGACCCAATGGCTCACCGATCACATCGCTGGCGGTGGCTGGCCGGAGTCGGACCAGCAACATGTACCGGTCAGCGAACTGTTTCCGCCACGAGGCTTGTTCGGTGTGTACGTGCAACAGCGTCTGGCGGAGGCACAGCAGGTGGGCGCGCAACACGGTTCGACGGTCGAGCATGTGCGCGCCGAAGTGGTCGATTTGCAGGACTGCGGCGATTCCGTGCAGCTCACCTTGAGTGACGGCCAGCAACTTCAAGGCGCTTTCGCAGTGCTGGCGACCGGGATGTTCCCTGCGGCGCGCACCCCGCAAAAACAATCCAGTGGCCTCAACGCGGCGGCGCTGGATCCGTGGGATGTCGCGGCCATGCGCCAGCTCGATCCGCACTCGACGGTGCTGATCATCGGTTCCGGCCTGACCATGGTCGATGCCGTGGTGTCGCTGCAGCAGGCCGGGCATCGCGGGCCGATCGAGGTGTTTTCCCGGCACGGGCTGTTGCCCCATGTGCGTCGGCAGCCGCCGGCGTGGGTGGACTTCCTCGCCGAGGATCACAGCATCCGCACGCCGCGCCAGTTACTGCGCGAATTGCGCCGGCATTGCCGCGACGCCATCGCCCAAGGCATCGACTGGCAGGCGCCGCTCGACACCGTGCGTGCGCACATCGGTCGGTTATGGAGTCAGGCCAGCGATCTGCAGCGCCGGCAATTCGTGCGGCATGTGCGGCCGTGGTGGGAAAGTCATCACCATCGTTCACCGCCGCTGAGCGCGGAACTGGTCGAGCGTCTGCACCGGGAAGGGCGATTGCGCATTCATGCTGCGTCCTACAAGGGTCTTGAATTGGCGTCGGATGGCGGGGTGAGTATCCGTATTCGCCCTCGCGGCGAGGCCGAAACCCGCGTGGTGCAGGGCGCGGCGTTGATCAATTCCAGCGGCATCGAATACGACTGGCGCCGGGTCGCGCGACCTTTGCCGCAGCAGTTGCTGGCGCGCGGTCTGGTTCGTCCGGGGCCGCTGGCGCTGGGCATCGCAGCCGCGGTGGACGGCGCTGTGCTGGATGCCGAAGGCCGGGTTTCGCCCTGCCTGTTCGCCATGGGCCCGCCGTTGCGTGGCATGTGGTGGGAAAGCACCGCTGTCACCGATGTGGCGTCGCAGGCCAAGGCACTGGCCGCGCGACTGGTGCGCTGACGCAAAATGCAAGAAACCCCGCTTCGGCGGGGTTTCCTGTTTCTGGCAGCTCAAACCGATCACTCAGTAGCGCTGATATTTGGAACCGAATTCCGGGCGGTTTTCCGCGATGTACAGTTTGGTCTGTTCGGCGTTCTGTTGCAGTTTGAGACTGCCTTGGTGTTCGGCATCGACGCTGACGGTGTCGACGTTCAGGGTGCCGGACTGGCCGATGGTTGCAGCCGCGACAACCGGGGTGCTGGCGTGTGGGGCAGCGATGGCGGAGGTGGCGCCGATCAGGGAAACGATGAAGCCGAGTGCGATGAGGTCTTTCATGATGTTGCTCCAGAGAGTGGGGAGAAGATGGGGCCCACTGTAGTGCTGGAGGGTTTTGATGTGAAAACACCCTTGCGCATAGTCGTTATCGAAGGTGTTGATGCGCGATCAGCGCGGTAGGTTATTGCTCAGCCAGCGCTGGCGCAGCTGCTCCAGACGGCCGTCGGCCCGCAATGTATCCAGCGCCTGCTGCCAGCGGGCGACCTGTTTCGGATTGGTCTGCGGCGAAAAGGCAATGTAGGTGTTCTGTTTCATCAACGGGATCTGGTACTGCAGGCGTCCCGGCTCCATGCCTTGTTCGCGGGCGAGGGCGGCTTTGGACCAGGTATCGGAGACCACGAAATCGGTACGCCCCAGGCTGAACAGTCGCATCATCTGCTCCGGGGTTTCCACGCCGTAGAGATTGTTCAGGTCTTGCCCTTGCAGGTAGCTGTAGACCAGCCATTTGCGCGGCACGGTGATCCGGCCCAGGTGATCGGCTTCACGCAGGCTGTGCACGGGAGGCTGGAGATTGTCGCGGGCGTACAGCGCGGTTTCGACTTCGATCAGCGGCCCGACCCATTGATAGCGATCGTCGCGTTCGTCGGTACGCAGCACGGTGAATACGCCGGTGTCGGGGGTATCGCTGGCCATGCGCAGGGCGCGCAGCAGCGGGACTTGTTGCAGATGGATACGGTCGCCGGTCTGGGTCGCCAGGGCCTGCACCACGTCCACACCGAATCCTGCGAGCTGATTGCCTTGCATGAAATGCAGGGGCGGGTGGTTGTCGGTGAGCAGTTGCAAATCCGCCGCGTTGGCCGTCAGGGCCAGCATGGACAGCAGACAAGCGGCAAATCGTTTCATGGATCGTCCCTGAACAAATCAATCGCGCAGCTTAGTACGAGCCATGACGGCTGTCGTCGGGAAACAGCGGGGCTTTTGTGTCAGAGAACAAGGCTTATCGGTAGTGATCGCTGCGGGGGCAGAGTGCCCCCGGCAGGAATCGACAACGGCGGGTAAAAACGATCAGTAGCGCTGGTACTTGGAACCGAACTCGGGACGGTTCTCGGCGACCAGCACGCTGCGGGCCGAGCGCTCGCGCAGTTCCTGCAAGCGGTCTGCACCACCCTCGGCGACGCGCTCGCGCAGTTCCTGCAAGCGGTCTGCACCACCCTCGGCGACGCGCTCACGCAGCTCCTGCAAACGGTCGGCGCCGCCTTCTGCCACGCGTTCACGCAGTTCCTGCAAGCGATCCGCGCCACCTTCGGCAACGCGATCCTTCTGCAGGTTTTCCGAGCCGTATTCAGCGACCAGCGGCTGGGAGCTGGCGGATGCCAGATCGGCCATTGCCAGGCCACCGAGCAGGCTGAGTGCGAGTACCAGGGATTTCGAGGACTTGAACATGGTGTTTCTCCTTGCGTTTGATGATGAGTGAGCCAGTGCTTTCTGGTGGGTTCATTCAAACGCGAGGGTGTATCGCTGATATGTGGTGATGCGGCGCGAAAACACGGGTTACGTATCTGCGCGGCGAATTTATACAGAGCGATACAAATCCGTCAGGATTCGGCGAGCATCTCCACGGCGAAGGAGAACACATAACCCTCGTTGCGCACGGTCTTGATGTAAGTCGGCTCGCGGGAGTCGTCCAGCAGACGCTGGCGCAGGCGACTGACCAGCAAATCGATGGAGCGGTCGAACAGGTCGGCGTCGCGACCCTGAGTCAGATTGAGCAACTGGTCGCGGCTGAGCACCCGTTGCGGATGGTCGAGAAACACCCGGAGCAAACGATACTCGGCGCCGCTGAGGGCAACCATGGTGTCGTCTTCATCGAGCAGGTGGCGGGCGGTGGTGTCCAGCCGCCAGCGGCCGAACGCGAGCAGGCGCCCGGTTTCGCTGATCAGCAGATTGGGCGGCAGCATTCGTGTACGGCGCAGCACGGCGTTGATCCGCGCCAGCAGTTCGCGGGCGGCGAAGGGTTTGGTCAGGTAGTCGTCGGCGCCCATTTCCAGGCCGAGGATGCGGTCGGTCTGGTCGTCGCGGGCGGTGAGCATCAGGATCGGGATCGCCTTGTGTTTGCCGGCGCGCAATTCGCGGCACAGCACCAGCCCGTCATCGCCGGGGAGCATGATGTCGAGCACGATCAGGTCGACCGTGTTGGCTTCCAGAAAGCTGCGCATCTGCCGGCCATCGGCGACCACGGTGCTGCGCAGGCCGTTCTTGGTCAGGTAATTGCCGACCAGTTCGCGGATCTCGCGGTCATCGTCGACGATCAGGATGTGGTTGATGTGATCCATGGTTCGCTCTTTTTATAGGGAGTGCCCGAAGCGTTGCGCTCCGGGCACTTGTCACTTCGGGTCAGGACACCACGCGGTAGCACGGCACATACGCTGCGCCACCCGGCAGTTTCATCCGGTGCTGGGCGACGAAGGCTTTGAGCAGCAGATCGAGGGGCTGCATGATCGCGGCGTCGCCACGGATCTGGTACGGCCCGTGTTCCTCGATCAGGCGGATGCCCTTGTCCTTGACGTTGCCGGCCACGATCCCGGAAAACGCGCGGCGCAGGTTGGCCGCCAGTTCATGGGGTGGCTGGTCGCGGTGCAGCTTGAGGTTGGCCATGTTTTCGTGGGTCGGATCGAACGGGCGCTGGAAGCCTTCGTCGATCTTCAGCAGCCAGTTGAAGTGGAACGCGTCGGCGCGTTCGCGGCGGAATTGCTTCACGGCCTTCAGGCCCGCCGTCATCTGCCGCGCCACTTCGGCCGGGTCGTCGATGATGATTTCGTAGTGCTTTTTCGCTGCTTCGCCGAGGGTCGCGGTGACGAAAGCGTCGAGTTGTTCCAGGTACGGCGCGGCGTGTTTCGGCCCGGTCAGGATCACCGGGAACGGCAGGCCGGCGTTGTCCGGGTGCATCAGGATGCCCAGCAGGTACAGGAACTCTTCGGCGGTGCCGGCACCGCCCGGGAAGATGATGATGCCGTGGCCGACGCGGACGAAGGCTTCCAGACGTTTTTCGATGTCCGGCAGGATCACCAGTTCGTTGACGATCGGGTTGGGCGCTTCGGCGGCGATGATGCCCGGCTCGGTCAGGCCCAGGTAACGGCCACCGTGAATCCGCTGCTTGGCGTGGGCGATGGTCGCGCCTTTCATCGGCCCCTTCATTACGCCGGGACCGCAGCCGGTGCAGATGTCGAGGCTGCGCAGGCCCAGTTCGTGGCCGACTTTCTTGGTGTATTTGTATTCTTCGGTGTTGATCGAGTGGCCGCCCCAGCACACGACGATTTTCGGCTCGACGCCCGGACGCAGGGTGCGCGCGTTGCGCAGCAGGTGGAAGACGTAGTCGCTGATGCCCTGGGAGGTGCTGAGGTCGATGCTCAAGGCGTCGAGTTCGTTTTCGGTGTAGACGATGTCGCGCAGGGCGCTGAACAGCATTTCCCGGGTGCTGGCGATCATTTCGCCGTCGACGAAGGCGTCGGCCGGGGCGTTCAACAGTTCCAGACGCACGCCGCGATCCTGTTGGTGGATGCGGATTTCGAAGTCTTTGTAGGCTTCAAGGATGGTTTTTGCGTTGTCGACATGGGCGCCAGTATTGAGGATGGCCAGGGCGCACTGGCGAAAGAGGGTGTAGGTGCTGCCGGTTCCGGCCTGGCTCAGTTGCTGAACTTCACGTTGGGAAAGGGTTTCGAGGCTGCCTTTCGGGCTGACCGAGGCATTGATTACGTGTCGTTGGGTCATGCAGTGATCCTTAAAACGATGTCATTGCCGGCATGGCCAATGGCATCCGAATAGTGTGTATCCATGAATGAAGATGGCACGATCTGCGTGGTATCGCCATGTCCCCGTTGGACGTTGAAAAGATGAAAAGGCGCTCCAGCATAGCTAAATCCGCCTCAGAGGCGATAATGCGCAGCCTCTTTTTAACTCAAGCCATGGAAGCCTGTCGCGATGTTCGAGATTCAACCGATCGATGCCATCACATATCGCCAGCAGACCCGGCGCAGCACGCTGATCATCGCGGTGCTGTTTCTGGTGCTGGCGATGGCGTTTTCGACGGCGGCGGTGGCGCTGTTCGGCGAGCCGGGCGGGGATAATCTGCGATTCAATGTCGGCGGGGTGTTTGGCGCATTTCTGCTGACGGCGGCGTTGCTGCGCGGGCGATTCTGGAACCAGACCTGGATGGCCCCGGCGGTGTACGGCTGGCGGCTCAAGCGCAGCCTGATGAGCGTCACCAACGTCATGCATCAGGTGACGGCGGCGGTGGACAAGGGCGACCCGGTGGCGATGAAGGTGCTGCGTTTCTATCACCTGGGCCTGACCCAGATGCATGAACTGGACGGCAACTCCAGCGATCACGCGCAATTGCACCGGGAAGTCGAAGCGCACAAGGCGCGGATGGAGGCGCTCGGTCTGGACACCGATCAGACGCGCCTCGATCCGGCCTGGCTGGAAACCTTGAAAGCGCGCTAGAAAGGAATGCGCGCGGCGCGCCGCAGTTTCCAACGGCGGATCAGACGCCCGTAGACCAGCAGGTTGACCACCAGCACCACGCTGCCCAGCGCCAGCTGAATCTGCGGGGTCAGCCCGGCCGGGTAGATGATCGGCCAGATGTAGTGCTCGATGAAGCCACCCGCGTATTCGGTTTGCCCGGCGGCGTGGCGCATCAGGTTTTCCCAATAGGTCAGCGGACAGGTCAGGTGCAATACCTCGACCGCCACGCCCCAGGCCGCCGCAGGCAAATGCAGCCACACCAGCCGCGGCCACTTGAGCACCAGCAGTCCGCCGAACAGCACGAACAGAATGAACAGCAAATGAAACAGCACCAGCCCGTCGGCGGCTATTCGATACAGCATGTCGTCTCCCTGACGCGTGTGTGAATGGCTGCCATGTTACGCCGGTAAACGACTGCCCGAAGGAAGGATTTGCGCCAACTGCGCAAGATTGTTCAAGCCACCAACGGGCATTTGCTGGCAGAGTCCGGGGCCTTGTCTCACGGTTGAAGCGTGTTATGTCTGACTCATCAATGCCGCGCAGTGCCTTTCTTCGCGGAGCCGCGGCGATCATGCCGTTATCGCTGGCCACCGCACCCTGGGGGCTGCTGGCCGGCTCCATGGCGATTGAAGCCAACCTCACGCCGCTGCAAGGGCAGGGCCTGTCGAGCATCGTGTTCGCCGGTGCTGCGCAACTGGTGGCGATCGGCATGCTCAAGGGCGGCGCGGGGATTTTCTCGATTTTGCTGACCACGCTGCTGCTGACCTCGCAACATTTGCTTTACGGCATGAGCATGCGTCATGTGATTTCGCCTTTGCCGGGACGCTGGCGCATCGGCCTGGGCTTTTTGCTCACCGACGAACTGTTCGCCCTGACCAGTCAACACGACCGCCAGCAGTTCAACCGCTGGTATGCGCTGGGCGTCGGCCTGACGTTCTACATCGCCTGGAATCTCTTCACCCTGGCCGGCATCGTGCTCGGCAGCAGTATTCCGGGACTGGAACACCTGGGGCTGGACTTCTCGATTGCCGCCACCTTCATCGCCCTGATCACCCCGGTGGTGCGCAATGTGCCGACGGTGGTCTGCGTGGCAGTGTCGCTGTTCTGCTCGGTGTTGTTCAGCTACTGGCAATGGGGTTCGGCGCTGGTGCTTTCGGGCCTGGCCGGTATGACTGCCGGGTTTATCTGCAACAAACTGTATCGGGAGCGCACATGATGGTCTGGGCAGTGATTATCGGCATGGGGATTCTGGTGTTCCTCAACCGTTATGTGTTTCTCGAACCGCGTTTGCCGGTGCGACTGAGCAGCAACGCGCGGCAGTTTCTCGGTTTTGCCGTGCCGGGCATGTTGACCGCGATTTGCGGGCCGATTGTGTTCATGCCGGACAAACAACTGAATTTGCAGTGGGACAACCCCTATCTGCTGAGTTCACTAGTAGCAATCGGCCTCGTGATCTACACACGCAATACGTTGCTTAGCATGCTATTGAGCATGGCGTTCTTCTTTCTATTGCGCTGGTGGCTTTAAGTTCTACGCTTAATGGATGAATTCCATTAGCGAGGTGAACATGGCAACCGAGCAGAAACGTCCCGAAGAAGATGACGAACCGAGCGAAGAAGAAATCGAGCGGGAGAGACACAAGGAGCAGACCTGGAAGCATGACGACAGCCGCGAGTTGTCCGACCGTGATCAGGAACGCCCGCTGAAACCCTGAACGCCACAACGAAAAAGCCCCGCGATTGCGGGGCTTTTTCGTTTCATCAAAGATCTTCCAGCTGCGTGAAATCGGGGTGGGAGGCCCGATAACCCAAGGTCTTGTCGATCCAGGCATTCAGCTCGTTGACCATCACCGGCGGGTGGCAGGGATAGTTTTCGAGAGTGGCGCGCAGGATGCGGTCGATATCGGGTACGTCACGCAGGTTTCGAGTCTTTATGTAGTGGCCGATAAAACAGTCGAGTTGAAAGCGTTCTGTCGTGGACAGATGAATACACTCCAGGCCTGTGACCTGTTTGATTGCAAAATCGTCGCGCAACTTAGTTCTCTGCAAGGCTTGTAAGTTTGGGGGGATTCCTGGTTTTGCTGACTCTTTGGTCAACTGGTATGCCAAAAGGAAATGCGGCGCGCATGCTATCCGTAGTGTTTGTAAATGTATGTATGACGGTTGAAATGTCAGACAGGCGGTTAGTTCAATCAAACGACTGTTTATGTTGAATGTTTCGCGTTTGAAACACCGCGTGTAACACACAGGATTCGATTGCTGAATTCCTGCTTTTGATAACGCATCGCGTCGACATTTATTTACGTTACGGCTTCAATCAATTCCGCACCCTGATTGCGGGAGCTGCCCACCGCTTTGCCGACTTTGTGCCAGTGGAACGCTTCGCTGGGTTCGGCTTCGAACAGCAGCATCTGTTCGGCGCGCTCGGTCGGCGTGGCGGGATCGAGCCATTCGTGCACCCGATCAGCGCGCAGAACGATCGGGCGCCGGTCATGCACATCGAGCAGGCCACCTTCGCTGTTGGCGGTGATGATGACGAAGCCGTCGTCGTCCCGTTGAGGCTCTCCGGGTGTCGGAAACTGGCCGATGGCGGCGCAGAAAACCGGTTGATGATCGGCCCGACGAATCAGCCAGGGCTGTCGGCTTTTGTCGGGTGCATCGACCCACTCGAACCAGTTGTCGACGGGCACGATCAGTCGATGGCGCCAGATCGCTCGAAAGAACGGCCCGTGGGCGACTTTTTCCACCCGCGCGTTGATCGGCGCGGCGCGATCCGTCGCCCAGTGCGGGCGCCAGCCCCAGCGCAGATTGTCGGCGTATAGCCGTTGTTGGTGCTGATGGAGGATCGCCAGTGACGTCGTGGGCGCGGCATTGTAATGCGCCAGCGGTGCGTCACCGACGTGATTGATCAGCGCATCGGGAATGCTCAGCACCGCGACGAAATCGTGGATGCCCCGGTATTGCGACAGTCTTCCGCACATCGGCCGACCCTCCGGCTGCTGCCTGAAGGTTTCAGCTTAGTTGCACGGTTCAATCCTTGCTGCCCTGGCCGGTGAACGCGTCGCGCCAGACCAGCCAGCGGCGTTCCAATATGGCCAGCAGTCCGTCGCTGAGTTTGCCCAGCAGCGCCAGGACGATGATCGCGGCCAGCACGATATCCGGCCGCGAAGTTTCGCGACCGTCACTGAGCAGGTAACCCAGCCCTTTGGTCGCCGCGATCAGTTCGGCTGCCACCAGAAACATCCACGACAGGCTCATGCCGCTGCGCAATCCGGTGAACAGGCCGGGCAGGGCGGCGGGCAACAGAATCCGTCGCACCAGTTGCAGGGGACTGAAGCCATAGATGTGTCCGACTTCCACCAGTTTGCGGTCGATGTTGCGAATCGCCGCGACCACGTTGACGTACACCGGGAAGAACGCGCCGATGGCGATCAGGACGATTTTCGAGGTCTCGTCGATCCCCAGCCACAGCAGCAACAGCGGCACCCAGGCCAGGCTGGGAATCGAACGCAGCGCGGCAAAGGTCGGTTCCAGATAGGCCTCGGCTTCGCGGCTGAGGCCGACCCATGCGGCAAACACCAGCGCCAGGCTCGCGCCGATGGCAAACCCCAGCAGCACGCGAATCAGGCTGGCGCCGATGTGTTTCCACAAGGCGCCTTCGGCCAGATCCGTGAGGGTCAGGGCAATCTCGCTCGGCGCCGGCATCTGGTAGGACGGCAGCCAGCCGATGCGTACGATAAATTCCAGTGCGATCACGATCAGCAGTGGCAGGGCCAGGCCCTTAAGCCGCCGGCGCCAGAGCGGATTCAGCAGTGGGAGTTTTCGCCGTGGTGCCGACAAGGCGAGGCGGGCGGGCAGGTCGTTGCTCATGGACGGTTCTCCGCTCACGACAAATCCGCGACGGGCGCGGACTTGTCATGAGCCTGATCGGTTACTGGGCGGCGGCGACTTGCTGGAAACCGGTGTCGATCAACTGATCGATGACCTGATCGACATTCACCCCACGGCGCACCAGTTCTTCGGAGACCAGAATCGGCGCGGCGGCTTTCGAGGCCAGCACGTCCTTGGCGGTCAGTTGCGGGCTGCTCAGGTCGGTGCGCGACAGTTGCAGCTTGGCCACGTCCAGCGGCAGGCCGGATTCGCTGGCGAGCAACTTTGCCAGCTCTTCGGGGTTCTTCACCGACCACTCGCGGGCCTGCTCATAGGCCTTGATCACGGTGTCGATGGTTTGCGGGTGTTGCTTGGCGTATTGCTCGGTGACGCTGACCACGCCGTAACTGTTGAAATCGCGATTGCGGTACAGCAGGCGCGAACCGGCCTGTACCTGACTGGCGGCCATGTGCGGATCAAGACCGGCCCAGGCGTCGACATCGCCTTTCTCCAACGCGGTGCGACCGTCCGGGTGTTGCAGATGCACCAGTTCCAGGTCGTCCTTTTTCAGCCCGGCCTGTTGCAGGGTGCGCAGGGTGAACAGATACGGATCGGTGCCCTTGGTGGCGGCGATTTTCTTGCCCTTGAGGTCGGCGACGGACTGGATCGGCGAGTCCTTGCGCACCACCAGCGCGGTCCATTCGGCGCGGCTGTAGACGTAGACCGATTTGATCGGGCTGCCATTGGCGCGGCTGAGCACGGCAGCGAGGCTGGCCGACGAGGCGAAATCCACGCCGCCGCTGTTGAGGTATTCCAGCGAGCGGTTGCTGCCCTGGCTCAGCACCCAGCTGACTTTGCTCTGGGGCAAGGCTTTTTCCAGGTAGCCTAGATGTTTCAGCGCCAGGCTGACCGGCGAGTAATAGGCGTAATCCAGATGCACTTCAGCCGGCGGCGCTTCGGCAGCGTGGACCAGAGGTTGCAGACTCAGGGCTGCTGCGCAGGCCGCGAGCAGCGTTTTGAAGCGGGAAAACGGTAAGAGGAATTTCATGGGCACGCTCCGGCAAGGCAACAGATTCTTATGTCCAAAAAGATATTTTTATCGAATGCTTCCTGCATGAATGGAATATTGCAGGCTCTGTGCCATGTGCGCCTTGTCCCGTATTTACGGGGTTTAACGCCGGTTTTGCAGGTTTGAAGTGTTGCAGGGAAAACACTGTGCCGAGCCACTGTTGCTCGGCCAACAGTGCAACGGGAGGGTGCTGAGCTTATGCGCTAATCGAATTTCAAATCTTATTTGTAAGAGCGTTATGGTCTATAAAAACCCCTTCTGCAGGACTCGCCATGAAGCTCTCACGTTTCCTACGCGCCGCGTTGACCAGCGCACTGTTTGCCACTCCATTGACCTACGCTGCCGAACCCTTAGTCCTGCACGTCGGCGACCAGAATTACTACAACATCCGCGCGTCCATAGAAGCGTCCGGCGTGTTGAAGGACGCGCCTTACACGGTCGACTGGAAACACTTCCAGGCCGCCGCGCCACTGGCCGAGGCGTTGCAGACCGGGTCGCTGGATCTGGGTTTTCTGGGGGATTCGGGATTTCTGTTTCTGGCGGCCAAGCAGGCGCCGGTGAAGCTGATCGGGGTGTCGCGGCAGAACCCGGACACCATCGCCCTGTTGGTGCCCAAGGATTCTCCGGTGAAAACCATCGAGGATCTGAAGGGCAAGAAAGTCGCCTACTGGCCGGGTGCCTGGAGTCAGCAGTTGACCTTGCGGGCGCTGGAGCAGGGCGGTTTGCCGGAGAATTACGTCGACTTCGTCAAGCTGATGCCGATTGATGCAGCGGCGGCGCTACCGCAAGGCAGCATCGATGCGTTCCCGGTCTGGGAACCGTACATTTCCCAGCAGATCGTGTTCTCGGGTGCGCGGCCGATTCTGACGGCGAAAAACCTGATGCCGGGCTTGAGCGCCATTGCGGCATCGGCGCCGTCCATCGACAGCAAGCGCGAAGCGATCGCCGATTTCCTCGGGCGCCTGAAGCAGGCCCGGGCCTGGGTCGACAGCCACACCGACGAATACGCCGACCTGTGGGCGAAGAAGGCCAATCTCGATCAGCAGGTTTCGCGGCACTGGTTGCGCCAGGCGCACATGACGGTCGGCCCGGTCGATCAACAGGCCGCCGCCGATCTGCAAAGCACCGCCGACTTCCTGTTCAAGGTCAAGGCGCTGCCGGCACCGCTGGCCACAGCGGGGATCATCGACAGCTCGTTTCAACAGGCGCTGGCACGCTGAGCGAGCGCTGGAACCAAACCCTGTGTATCTTTATCCAACCTCGGCCCATCTCATTGGGTCGCAGGGAGGCAGCAGCGGCGAAGGAGTTTTGCCAATCGACAACATGACCGCTACGGTCGGGCTCAAGGCAAAACATGACACAGTGGTTCAAGCTTTTCTGCGCGATGGCGGTGGCCGTCGGGTTGGCCGGATGCATCGCCGCTCCCATCGAAATGACCGCGCAGACCGAGACCCGGCTCAAGGCCCAGGCGCCTGTGCGGTTTCTGTTGACCTTCGATGACGGCCCCAGCGCTTCCAGTTTGTTCAATCCCACCGACACCGTGCTCGACAGCCTCAAGGACAACCCGCTGCAACCGGGGATCAAAGCGGTGTTTTTCGTCCAGACCCGCGCTCCACGGGCGGGCAACAGCGAGATCGGCCGGCGGGTCATGCGTCGCGAGCATGCTGAAGGGCACATTCTGGGTTTTCACACCGCTACCCATTGGCACACCAATCATCGATTGCTCGATCCTGATGAGCTCGAAACCTCGCTGACCAACGGCTCGGCAGACATCGTGGCGATCACCGGCGCGCCGCCGACGTTATTGCGCCCGCCATTCTGGAACTACGACAAACGCACCTTCGCCGCTTATCAGCAGCACCATATGCAGGTGTTGCTGACCGATCTGAGCGCCAATGACGGCAAGATCTGGGGCTTCAACGCCAGTCCCCGGCGGCGGGCGAACATGCTGCGTCAGCTATCGGAAGTCCGCGAACGGATTGCCCTCGGTGAACTGCCAACGGTGGACGGGGTGATTCCGGTGGTGGTGACCTTCCATGACCTCAACCGTTACACCGCTCGCCACACCCGCGAGTACTTAGAGATTCTGCTCGACAGCGCCGCTGCCACCGGCGTGCGACTGGCAGAAAAACCGTTCTATGATGATCGCGCGACATTGGAAAAAGCCGCATTGGCGCGCACCGTGCGTGAGTCGTCGAAACCGGTGAACCTGCCAGGGATCTGGAACTGGATCTGGGACCATGACGCCCACTGAGTGCGGTGATGTGAAATGTGAAGCGGTTGGCAAATTCTGCAGGTGTCGGCGCAAGCGGGGCGATAAAAGCTCATCTATGCTCATCGGGTTGCCCGAGTCAACGCCTGTGAGGCGTGCCCCCATGATTGCCATTGCCGATATTTGCCGCATCGTCGAATCCGGCTTCTCGCCGCTGTATTGCGATTGCACCGAAACGGCGCAGGGACTCTTGCAGATCAAGGTTTACGAACCCGACAGCGGGCGTGTCGAGCTGTTGCTCAACGGGGTTTCCCCGGAGCATCTGGTCACCATTCGTGACATTTCCAATTTCATCGGTGAATTGCGCACCGAAATGAGCGCCGGACGCCGGGCTTTCGCCGGCTGACGGTCAAAGACGTCGCTGGAAGGCGCGGACGATGTTCAGCGTAGCGTTACTGACGTTCAGATTCTGCACCGCATCGAGCGGGTGCCAGAGACAGTCGACAATTTCATTCAGCGGGCGAACCTGATCGATGTTCAGCACCGACGCCTCGTAGACGTGGTGCCGGGTGCTGCCGTTCTGCAACTCCATCAGATAGAGCATCTCATCGCTGTCCAGTCCGGTCTCTTCCTTGAGTTCGCGGGCGGCGGCTTGCGCGCGGGTTTCTCCCGGCTCGACGGTGCCGCCCGGCAGCGTCCAGCGGCACCTGGGTTTGCGCACCAGAAGAATGTGTCGGTCCTGCTCGCAGATGACCGTTGCTCGTACTTTCATGTGTTACCCGAATGTCGGTTGTCATAAATCTGTCATGAATTAGCAATATTTGGGCCGCTGCCGGTCTAGAGCTTCTGAGTGCCTGGCAGCGGCAAAAGTGCCGGAGACTTGACGCGGCCGCGGTGCGACGTTCGGTCGGCACAGGGGGCATTGCGGGTGTAAGGTGGAAAAGTTCGTCAGCAGACAGGAGGTGCCTATGAGCATGGCGATGCTGAACAAAATGCACATGAATGGCTACGACGTACTCAGCGTCAACAACGGCCCGTGGCGGGTCTGCACGCAGGGTGACCGGCTCGCTTCGTTTGCCAGTCGCGAGGAAGCGCTGGCGTACGCCGCCGCGCTGCCGGGGTACAAAAGCCGCGCACGCGGTCGCAAGGCAGACTGAAGGTCTGTGAAGAAAAAGCCCCGGTTGTCCGGGGCTTTTGCTATGGAAGGGTGAGGTTCAGTGGACTTTGGTTCGGCTGATGGCGCGGGCTTTCACTTCCCGGGCGTACAGTTGCAGGCGTTCTTCATCGCTTTGCAGTACCTCGCAGGATCGCAGTACCGCCTGGGCGTCCGCCTCGTTGCCCGACTGGCGCAGTTGCTCGGCGATACGCTTGAGGTCCACCGCCGACCATCTCAGGTCCGATGCCACGCTTTGCAGGTCACGCTGAAGTTCGTGTTCGTATTCATTGAGCCGCATGATCACCTCCGGAACATTCTCGGTAAAACAGATTAGCCGCATTTTTCCGGTGTGGGGCAAGGTCTTCTGTCGATGAGCTGAACGGCCCGGTTTTCAGGGAATGCAGGCAGAGCGCTACGATGGATGTCCGAACAGTTACAGGGTACATTCGCGTTTTTTCAGATGAAGGAATCACCATGCGGATGTTGATCGGGGGGATGCTGATGGCGGCATTGGCCGGTTGTTCGTTGCCTGCTTCACTGGTGCCGGGCGAACCGAATGTCAGCAAGACCAGCGACAAGACTCCCAAGGACTACGCCGCTTGTGTATTGCCCCTGTGGCAGCAGGACGTTGCCAAGACGTCCCAGACAGCGATTTCCAATGGCTACCGGATCACCGCGCCGAGCATCGTCACCGCCGACGAGATTCTCGATGTGGTCAAGTACAAGGACGGCAGCCGCGTTTCCCTGTATCAGGGGCCGCCGTGGGCGAAGTCCGGGTCGTTGCGCAAAGCGGTGCGCGACTGTCTGTAAGGTCACAAACCGGCCAGCGGCTGACCGGTGCGATTGCGCTGGCTGCTGCGGATCCGGTGATTCCCGTCGTCGCGTAAAGCGACGTGTCACAAAAAATCCCGCCGGTTGATTCCGAGCGGGATTTTTTGTTCAGATTGCGCAAACCCCTTCGGCAAGGATCACCCGACCGAACTCGGCGTTGGTCTCCTGAGGCGTGATGGCAAGCAGTTGGTCGAGGCGAATTTCCTGTTGCGCGGCTTGTTGCTCGATCACCAGGAATTCTTCTTTGTCACTGCTGGTTCGCGTGGTCACGGCTTTGGCCATCAGCCGCTGACCGTCGATCAACTCGATGTCGAGCTGATAGCCGCGCAGGCAAGCGATTTCCAGGTAGTCGTAAAGGTCACAATTCAATGGCTGATAACGGGTCATGGCGTTACTCCTCGAAACCTTGGGCGATGATGAAACGATCCAGGTCATGCATCAACCTTCATGCGGCGGTGCTGATGGCGGCAGAGAAGGGCGTGGATCGGATTCTGCAGGATAGTAATGCGCGGTGACAGATGATCGCGAGCGTTCCTCCCGCGTGCACTAGGCTTTGAATGCCGGCTCATTACGGGCCGGCATTGCTGTTTTAGGAGGAGTGTTTTTTTGATTCAAGGAGCGACCGATCATGGATGATCTGGTGAAAGAAGTGATTCCGTTGTTGCAGTACCTGATCCCGGGGTTTGTCTCGACCTGGATTTTCTACACCCTGACGGCGTTCAAACGGCCGGATACGTTCGGACAGATTGTACAGGCGTTGATTTTCACGTTTGTGATTCACGGGATGGTGCTGGGTATTGGGGCGGTTTGTGTGTGGGTGGGAGAGCAGGGGATTTCTGTAGGGAGATGGGATGCGAAAGCTGAAACGTGCTGGGCATTTTCTGCGTCCTTGCTGCTGGGATTGATGGCTTGTTGTCTGGCAACTAATGGCAAATTGCATAGGTGGTTGCGCAGCAGAAACGTAACGAAACAATCTTCCTATCCCAGTGAATGGTTCTGCGCGTTTGCGCAATTCGATCGGGTTATCACTCTGCATTTGAACGATGAAAGGCGTGTTCTAGGCTGGCCGGTTGAGTGGCCGCCGGAGTCGACCTCCGGGCAGTTTGTGATGCAGTACCCGTGCTGGATTAATGGCGATGGAACAAAGGAGCCTATTAGCGCCGAATTTTTGCTGATAGATTCCACGAAGGTTCAATGGGTTGAATTCAGCCCGGCATCAGAGGGTTCATCATGACAGCCAGAGCACCGCAACTGATACCTCCACATATAAAGCGTCTTTTTGTAGGGCCGGACGGAAAGCGGCTGGAGAAACCATTGATCGAGGCATCAAAGGCACCTCCTCCGCCGAAATACCCTCCATATCCGCAAGCTCATTCCTGACCCCATCCATCCTTCACCGCCCGGCGAATGCCCTCCAGCAACATCGCAAACGCCGGGTTGTCGTTGTTCTCCCGCCAGATCAGATGCAGCTCGCTCTGCACCCCTTCGCCCAGATCGATCTCGCGAAACACCACATTCCTGAACACCACACTGGTCGCGCAACGCGGCACCAGCGCCAGGCCCATGCCTGCGTTGACCAGCGCCAGAATCGTCAAGGAAGATCCCAGCCACTGCACGTAATCCGGAGCGACCCGGGCCGAGCGCAGCATGCCGGTGAGCAATTCGTTGAACGGCGGGTAGGCGGCGTGGGAATACATCAGGAAGGGCTGCCCATCCAGGTCCTTCACTGAAACGTCGTCTGCCTCCGCCAGTCGATGGCCGCTCGGTACCGCCAGCACAAACGGCTCGCGCACCAGGCACTCGGTGGCGTAACCAGGCTCGAGCAACGGCGCGCGGACGATGCCCAGATCGATGCGACGGGCACGCAGGGCTTCGTGTTGCTGATAGGTGTTCATTTCAGTCAGGTCGATCTTCACCTGCGGCTGCTTGAGGCGCGCCTCGGCGATGACCTTGGGCAGAAATTCGTACACCGCGCTGCCGACAAAACTGATGTTCACCGAACCGATATCGCCCTCGGCAAAGCGCCGGGCGGTGACGGCAGCCTGTTGCGCGCGTTCGAGCAGATTCTGCGCTTCGATGAAAAACGCCCGGCCGGCGGCGGTGAGCGCGACACTGCGCGTGCTGCGGGTAAACAGTTCGACGCCCAGATGATGTTCCAGCAACTGAATCTGCCGGCTCAGTGGCGGCTGGGTCATGTTCAACCGCTCGGCGGCGCGGCGGAAGTTGAGTTCGGTGGCGACAGTGGTGAAGCAGCGCAGTTGGGTCAATTCGAACATTGATCTAATCCAGGTATCAATCGAATGCCAGGTTAGATTAGACGGGATCAATTGCCCCGTCCATGATCGCTCTACGCCTGAACAGGCCTTCCCTACAAAAACAAAGATCGGGAGTCGCCCCTTGAAAACCCTCCAGAGTCCGCCGGACATCACGGTACTCGCCCGCGCCACCGCCAAGGTCAAGCGCCACGTGCTGCCGTTGTTCGTGGTGATGTTCATCGTCAACTACATCGACCGGGTCAACATCGGTTTCGTGCGCAGTCATCTGGAAACCGATCTGGGTATCGGTGCTGCCGCCTATGGCCTTGGCGCCGGTCTGTTTTTCATCGGTTACGCCTTGTTTGAAGTGCCGTCCAACATGCTTCTGCAACGCTACGGCGCCCGCGCCTGGCTGACGCGGATCATGTTCACCTGGGGCGCAGCGGCGATGGCCATGGCGTTCGTCAAAGGCGAAACCAGTTTCTACGTGCTGCGCTTCATCCTGGGCGCTGCCGAAGCCGGCTTCTTCCCGGGGATCATTTATTACTTCACCCAATGGCTGCCGGCTTCTGAACGCGGCAAGACCATGGCGGTATTTCTCAGCGGGTCGGCGATTGCTTCGGTGATATCCGGTCCGGTGTCCGGCGCGTTGTTGCATATCAGCGGCCTGGGCATGCACGGCTGGCAGTGGATGTTCCTGATCGAAGGCGCTGCGTCGGTGGTGCTCTGCGGGTTTGTCTGGTTCTGGCTGCAATCCCATCCGCGCCAGGCCAAGTGGCTGACCGAAGAGGAGCGTGAAGCGCTGGTGACGGCAGTCGCCGAGGAACAACGTGCCCGGGAGGCGACCCACGTCGCCAAACCATCGATGTTCAAACTGTTGGCGGATCGGCAGATCGCATTGTTCTGCTTCATCTACTTCTCCATCGCCCTGACCATCTACGGCGCCACCTTCTGGCTGCCGAGCATGATCAAGAAAATGGGCAACCTGGGCGACTTCCAGGTCGGGCTGCTCAACTCGGTGCCGTGGATCATTTCCATTGTCGCGATGTACGGCTTTGCGGCGCTGGCGGGCAAGTGGAAATTCCAGCAGGCCTGGGTCGCACTGACCCTGGTGATCGCCGCGTTCGGCATGTTCATGTCCACCACCGGCGGGCCGATTTTCGCCTTCGTCGCCATCTGTTTCGCGGCCATCGGTTTCAAGGCGGCTTCGGCACTGTTCTGGCCGATTCCGCAGAGCTATCTGGATGCGCGCATCGCGGCGGCAGTCATTGCTCTGATCAACTCCATCGGCAACCTCGGCGGCTTCGTTGCGCCGACCGCGTTCGGTTTTCTGGAACAGACCACCGGCTCTATCGAGGGCGGTCTGTATGGCCTGGCCGCGACTTCGCTGTTAGCGGCAGTAGTGATCTTCTTCGCCCGCATGGCGCCAGGCGCCAAAGGCAACACCCCGGCAAAGCCTGAACCCGAAACCGCCGTTGCGCCGACGGCCAACCCGCTGGCGAGCCACTGATTCCGACTCAACAGGAGCGTCATTTTGAAAATCACTCGCGTAACCGTCACTCCGATTGCCTTCCGTGATCCGCCGCTGCTCAACGCCAGTGGCATCCACGAACCGTTCGCCCTGCGCTCGATCATCGAGATCGAGAGTGACAACGGCTACATCGGCCTCGGCGAAAGCTATGGCGATGCCCCGGCGCTGGCGATCCAGCAACAGGTGCAGTCGCAGTTGATCGGCCTCGATCCGTTTAATCTTAATCAGCTGCGTCGGATCGTTCAGACCACGGTTGCCGCACACAAACCGGCCAGTCTGGCGGGTGCCGAACTGGCGCCCGGTTCCCACGCCAGCAAGGCCGTCAGCAATGCGTATTCGGCGTTCGAAGTGGCGTTTCTCGACTTGCAGGCCCGTTACCTGAATGTGCCGTTGGTGGATCTGCTGGGCGGGGCGGTGCGCGACGAAGTACCGTTCAGCGCCTACCTGTTTTTCAAGTACGCGCAACACGTCGATTCACCCTACAAACCGGACAACTGGGGCGAGGCGCTGAACGAACAGCAGATCGTCGCCCAGGCCGCGCGAATGATCGAGGCGTACGGTTTCAAGAGCATCAAGCTCAAGGCCGGCACGCTGCCACCGGAACATGAAGTGGCGTGCATCAAGGCGCTGAAAAAGGCCTTCCCCGGTTATCCGCTGCGCATCGATCCCAACGGCAACTGGTCGCTGGAAACCTCGATCCGCATGGCCGAGTTGCTGGGGGACGATCTGCAGTATTACGAAGACCCGACCCCGGGCCTCGAAGGAATGGCCGAGCTGCACAAACGCACCGGGCTGCCGCTGGCCACCAACATGGTGGTCACCGATTTCGAAGAGTTCCGCCGTAGCGTCGCGTTGAACAGCGTGCAGATTGTCCTCGCCGATCACCATTACTGGGGCGGTCTGCGCGACACCCAGACCTTGGCGAAAATGTGCGATACCTTCGGCCTCGGCGTGTCGATGCATTCCAACTCACACCTGGGCATCAGCCTTATGGCCATGGCGCACGTGGCGGCTGCGGTGCCGAATCTGGATTACGCGTGCGACACCCATTATCCGTGGCAGGAGCCGGATGAAGAGGTGATCAAGGGCGGCAAACTGCCGATCGTCGATGGCTGCGTGAAGATCACGCGTGCGCCGGGCCTGGGGCTGGAACTGGATCACGATCAACTGGGCAAGCTGCATGACCAGTATCTGACCTGCGGCATTCGCCAGCGCGATGATGTGCGGCAGATGCAGCGCTACAAACCTGACTGGAAAGCGCTGAAGCCACGATTCTGATCGAGCAAAACCAGAGGGCGCCAAACGGCGCCCTCTGTTGTTTCAAAGCGTACGCATCAACCAGTCGCGAAACGCCTTCAGCGACGCCAGCGCCTCATTGCGCGCCGGGTACACCAGGTAATAGCTGCGCCGGCTGCTGATCGGTTCACCCAGTTGCAATAGCTCGCCGTTGTGCAATTCATCTTCCACCAGAATCCTCGGCACCAGCCCGATCCCGATATTGGCGCGCACGGCCTGGATCAAGTGCGAGGTCATCTCGAAACTCGGGCCAATGCGCATGCTGCGATGGGGCAGGGCATGATGGCTGAACCACTCGGACCAGGCCTGAGCGTTGCTACTGACGTTGAGCAGCAGTTGCCCGGCGATGTCCTTGTCGGCCGTACGGCGTTCGGCATCGGACAGTTGCGCGCTGGCGATCACCACCAGTTCTTCGGTGTGCAGGCGGTGAGCGGTCAGCCCCGGCCAGTCGCCGCCACCGACGCAAATCGCCGCGTCGATTTCGCTGGTGTCGAAGTCAATCGTCTCGATGCGCGAATGAAGATGAACGGTCATGCCAGGGTGCGCGGTGTAGAAATCGTTCAAGCGCGGCAGCAGCCATTTCGAGCCGAAGGTCGGCAGGGTCGCCAGGCGCAAACTGTGGATGCCTGAGCCAAATGCCATGGCCTGCAAGGTCGCACTGCGGATCTGCCCGAGGGCTTCGGACAGTTCGCGCTGATACATGCGCCCGACGTCGGTAAGAATCACCCGCCGGCCTTCGCGGCTGAACAAGCGCATGCCGAGCATCTTTTCCAGAATCTGCACTTGCCGGCTGACAGCGCTCTGGGTCAGCGACAGTTCGTGGGCGGCGCGGGTGTAGCTTTCATGGCGCGCGGCGGCTTCAAACGCCAGCAGCAACGACATCGAGGGAGTGAGGGTTCGTGGATTCATTCGTTTTAGTCATGGATTGCGGGTCGATTTTACGGTTGTCCCGACATCGCTCTGCAATGAACATAAGGCCTATGAGATGGCGGGAGCGTGACGCAATCATTCATTGCGCACAACTGTTCACCGCCACACGGCCCGTTTTTGACCGAGATTGCCCTTCCGATGATTGCCCAGCTGTCGCCTTCCACTGCGTTGAACACCGACTACCAACAGTTTCTCAAAGCCCTTGAAACCGGCGGCTTTCGTGGCGAAATCAGTGCCGACTACGCCAGCCGCGTGGTGCTCGCCACTGACAACTCGATCTATCAGCGCTTGCCGCAAGCGGCGGTGTTCCCGCGTGACGCTGACGACGTAGCGCTGCTGGCGCGTCTGATCGCCGAACCGGCTTACCAGAAAGTGGTGATCACGCCTCGCGGTGGCGGCACCGGCACCAACGGCCAGTCGTTGACCGACGGCATCGTCGTCGACTTGTCGCGGCACATGAACCGCATCCTCGAAATCAACGTTGAACAGCGTTGGGTGCGGGTACAGGCCGGTGTGGTGAAGGATCAACTCAACGCCGCGCTGAAATCCGCCGGGCTGTTTTTCGCCCCGGAACTGTCGACCTCGAACCGGGCCACCGTCGGCGGCATGATCAACACCGACGCCAGCGGCCAGGGCAGTTGCACCTACGGCAAGACCCGCGACCACGTGCTGGAACTGCACATGGTTCTGCGCGGTGGCGAACGTTTGCACGGCCGCCCGCTGGCAGAAAGCGAGCTGGCAGCGGAATGCGCCCGCGAGGGCCGGGCCGGCGAGGTGTATCGCTGTGCGCGGCAGATCATCGATGAGCAGGGCGAGCTGATCCGGGAAACCTTCCCCGATCTCAACCGCTGTCTGACTGGCTACGACCTGGCGCACCTGCGCGAGGCCGACAATCGTTTCAACCTCAACAGCGTGCTGTGCGGCGCCGAGGGTTCGCTGGGGTTTGTGGTCGAGGCCAAGCTCAACGTGTTGCCGATCCCCAAGCACACGATGCTGGTGAACATTCGCTACGCCGGCTTCATGGATGCCTTGCGCGATGCCCGGGCGTTGATGGCGCTCAAGCCATTGTCGATCGAAACCGTCGACTCCAAAGTGCTGTTGCTGGCGATGCAGGACATCGTCTGGCATGGCGTCGCCGAGTACTTCCCGGAAAGCGCCGAGCGGCCGACGCTGGGGATCAACCTGGTGGAGTTCTGCGGCGACGATCCCGAGGAGCTGCAACGCCGGGTCGAGGCCTTCGTCCAGCACTTGGGCACCGACGCCACGGTCGAGCGCCTGGGCCACACGCTGGCCGTCGGGCATGCGGCGGTGAATCGCGTCTACGGCATGCGCAAACGCGCGGTGGGCCTGCTCGGCAACGTCGCCGGTGAAGCGCGCCCACAGCCGTTTGTCGAAGACACCGCCGTGCCGCCACAACACCTGGCCGAGTACATCGCCGAGTTGCGCGACCTGCTCGACAGCCACCAGTTGCAGTACGGCATGTTTGGTCACGTCGATGCCGGCGTGCTGCACGTACGGCCGATTCTCGACATGAAGGATCCGCAACAAGCCGCATTGGTGCGCCCGGTGTCGGACGGCGTCGCCGCGCTGACCCAGCGTTACGGCGGTCTGCTGTGGGGCGAGCACGGCAAGGGTCTGCGCTCGGAATATGCGCCGGCCTTCTTCGGCGAACTGTACCCGGCGCTGCAAGCCTTGAAGGCGGCGTTCGATCCGTTCAACCAGTTCAACCCCGGCAAGATCGCCACGCCGAATATTCCCGGCGCGGCATTGCTGAAGATCGACGAAGTGACCCTGCGCGGCGAGCTCGATCGGCAGATCGACGAAAAAGTCTGGCAGGACTATGGCGCGGCCATGCACTGCAACGGCAACGGCGCCTGCTACAACTTCGATCCCGACGATGCGATGTGCCCGTCTTGGAAAGCCACCCGCCAGCGTGCGCAATCGCCAAAAGGCCGCGCCTCGCTGATTCGCGAATGGCTGCGGTTGCAGGGCGAGGCGGGTGTTGATGTGTTGGCCGATGCCAGTCGCCGTCCGCCGTTTTTCAGCACGTTGCTCCAGCGCTGGCGCAACAGCCGTGCGCAGGAACAGGACTTTTCCCACGAGGTTTACGACGCCATGGCCGGCTGCCTGGCGTGCAAATCCTGCGCGGGGCAGTGCCCGGTGAAAGTGAACGTGCCGGACTTCCGCTCGCGGTTTCTCGAGCTGTACCACACCCGTTATCTGCGGCCGGCGCGGGATTATCTGATCGCTTCGCTGGAGTACACGATTCCGTACATGGCGCGGATTCCGTTGCTCTACAACGGCGTGATGGGCGCCTCGTTCAGCCGGCGCTTGATCGAGCGCCTTGGCGGCATGGTCGATGTGCCGTTGCTCAGCCGTTTCGATTTCCACGCGGCGATGCGTCGCTGGCAGGTTCAGCCGGCGTCGGTCGAGGTGTTGTCGGCGCTGTCTGCAGCCCAGCGCGAACGCAGCGTGGTGCTGGTGCAGGATGCCTTCACCCGGTATTTCGAGGCGCCATTGTTGGCGGATCTGATCGAGCTGATTTCGCGACTGGGCTATCAGGTCTATCTGGCACCGTTCAGTGCCAACGGCAAGCCGCTGCATGTGCAGGGCTTCCTGTCGGCGTTCAATCGCGCGGCGCTGCGCAATGCCGGGCAATTGCGCGCACTGGCCGAGATCGGCGTGCCGTTGGTGGGGCTCGACCCGGCCATGACCCTGGTCTATCGCCAGGAGTATCTGAAAGTGCCGGGGATGGAGAAATGCCCGGAGGTGGCGCTGGTGCAGGAGTGGTTGCTCAAGGTCATGCCGGAGCAAATCGATCAACGTCGCGCCGAACCCTTCCGCCTGCTGGCGCACTGCACCGAAAAAACAAACGCCCCGGCCGCCACCCGGCAATGGGAGCAGGTTTTCGAGCGCGTTGGCCTGAAGCTCGCGACTCAGGCCACCGGCTGCTGCGGCATGTCCGGCACTTACGGACACGAAGCGCGCAATCGCGAGACGTCGGCAGTGATTTACGAGCAATCCTGGGCGAAGCAGATCGAGGCGCCGGTGGAGAAGGGCGAGGCGCTGGCCACCGGGTATTCCTGCCGCAGTCAGGTCAAGCGCCAGGCCGATCGACAGTTGCGCCATCCGTTGCAGGTCGTGCTGGAAATCCTGCGTACAGCGTAATCGCTGTTTGAGAACCGCTAGCGATTGGATCGGTTTTTCATGTTATAAGGTAACGCAAATTATGTGGCCGCTTTCGGGCGGTCGCATCGATCAACCTTTCGATTGCGATACCTCCATGACGATTGCGGTTCCCCGTTCTGCCCCCTCGGCGACTGGCCGGTTGCTGTCCATTGATGCGCTGCGTGGCCTGGTGATTCTGTTCATGTTGCTGGACCACGTGCGCGAAACCTTTCTGCTGCATCGTCAGGTCTCCGACCCGATGGACATCGCCATCACCGAGCCGGCGCTGTTCTTCAGCCGTACCCTGGCGCATCTGTGCGCGCCGGTGTTCGTGCTGCTGACCGGGTTGTCGGCGTGGCTGTTCGGCGAGAAGTACGACGGCAAGGCTGACGTCAGTGCCTTCCTGTTCAAGCGCGGACTGTTTCTGGTCGCGCTCGAATTCACTCTGGTGAATTTCGCCTGGACGTTCCAGTTGCCACCGACCGTGATCTACCTGCAAGTGATATGGGCGATCGGCCTGAGCATGATCGCGTTGTCGCTGCTGGTCTGGCTGCCACGCTGGCTGTTGTTGACGCTGAGCCTGACGATCATCGCCGGGCACAACCTGCTCGACGGACTGCACTTCGCAACCGAGTCAGCGCTGCACGTGCCGTGGGCAATCCTGCATGACCGCGGCTGGATCGAGGCGGGCGAGACCTTGCGCCTGCGCACCTCGTACCCGTTGCTGCCGTGGATCGGCGTGATCGGGCTGGGTTACGCGCTGGGGCCGTGGTTCGCTCGCGCAGCCGATGCCGGCGTGCGCCAGCGCCGTTTATTGATCGGTGGTGTCGCCGGGCTGCTGGGCTTTGTGGCACTGCGGCTGGTCAACGGTTACGGCGAGAAACCCTGGGCCTTGGGTGACAGCGGTGTGCAAGCCCTGATGAGCTTTTTCAACATCACCAAATACCCGCCGTCGCTGTTGTTCATCACGCTGACGGTGAGTGTTGGACTGCTGCTGTTGCTTGTGTTCGAGCGCGCGCAGGATCGACGCTGGATTCGCTGGCTGACGGTGTTCGGTTCGGCACCGATGTTTTTTTACCTGCTGCACTTGTATGCGCTGAAGGTGCTGTACCTGATCGGCGTGGCGCTGTTCGGGCTCAATCAGGGCACCTATTTCGGTTTCTCGTCGGTGACGGCGGTGTGGCTGGCGGCGATGGTGCTGGCGGTCGCTTTGTTCCCGGCCGTGCGCTGGTTTTCGGCACTGAAGGCCCGACGCCGTGACATTGCCTGGTTGAAGTATTTGTAAAGCGGCTTAGCCCGTTTTGCCTTCGCGGGCATTGCGGGCGAAATCGATAAACGCCTTGAGCGGTGCCGGCACGTGGCGCCGACTCGGGTAATACAGATGCAGCCCGGGATAATACGGGCACCAGTCCGCCAGCACCTGTACCAGCCGCCCGCTCGCCAGATGTTCCCGGGCCATGTCCTCGAACACATAGGCCAGTCCCAAGCCCTGCAATGCCGGGCCGATCATCAGGCTGACATCGCCCAGCGTCAGCGGGCCGTTGATCTCGATTTCCTGTTCTATACCACCCCGTTCGAATTCCCAGCGGTACATCGAACCGCTCGGGAACCGATGTCGGATGCAGGGAAGGGCATGCAAATCTTCAGGTTTCTGTGGCGCGGGATGTCGTTCGAAAAAGCCGGGTGCGCCGACCACCACTGAACGCAGATTCGGTCCGATGGGCATCGACACCATGTCAGCTTCCAGCCGATTGCCGAAGCGTACACCTGCATCGAATCCGGAGGCGACGATATCCAGCAGCGCATCGCTTTCGACCACTTCCAGGCGAATGTCTGGATAAGCCTGCAAGAACTCGCTGGCAATCGGCAGCAGCACCAGCTCACAGGCCTGGCGCCCGGCAGTGATACGCAGGTTGCCGGAAGGCTTGTCGCGAAAGTGATTGAGGTCTTCGAGGGCGTCGTCGATGTCGCGAAACGCCGGTTTCAGCCGCGCGTATAACCGCTCGCCCGCTTCGGTCAGCGCCACACTGCGGGTGGTGCGATTGAACAGGCGCACGCCTAGGCGATTTTCCAGAGCCCGCAACGAATGACTCAGCGCGGACGGTGTCAGGCCCAGATCCACCGCCGCACGGCTGAAATTCAGGTGCTGGGCGATGCAGAGAAAGATCGGCAGATCCGCCGTGGACGGGGTTTTCATTTGTGAACGCCTTTCACAAAGTCATGCAAATTTGTTGGGATTATCACATCAGTAGCACGGCTTTAAAGTCGACTCAACTCATCAAGAAGGCCCCGGCAATCTCGCCAGGGTCACCGACAGGAGGAGTTGATATGCGTACCTGGCTGATTACCGGAGCTTCCCGTGGTTTTGGCACCCTTATCGCTGAACAGGCCCTGCGTGCCGGTGACGCGGTGATT
>Ga0207713_1000687_pt1 | contig 31779 bp, 31 predicted proteins | sample KBSS64metaG_FD_184404 | JGI IMG/M metagenome (GOLD analysis project Ga0207713, IMG submission 184404) | Switchgrass rhizosphere microbial communities from Kellogg Biological Station, Michigan, USA - KBS S6-4 metaG (SPAdes) (version 2) | ecosystem: Host-associated > Plants > Roots > Rhizosphere >... | reverse complement strand
GCGACAGGTATAATCCACAACGTTTCCGCATCCCCTTCAGTGCCGAAGTGGCGAAATCGGTAGACGCAGTTGATTCAAAATCAACCGTAGAAATACGTGCCGGTTCGAGTCCGGCCTTCGGCACCAAAAGCATGTAAATGGACCTCAATTGAGGTCTTTTTTTATGCCTGAAATCCGCGCCACACAAGGCTTTACCCGCTTTTTCCCTCAACTGAAATCAACTTGAGTCAACCCACATCAACAAGCTTGTGAGTATACTAATGAGTATATTTGTCGATTCGATATTGCTTGTATACTCACGATATACCAATGGAAGGAGGACCACTATGGCCCTAACGGATACTAAAGTTCGTTCTGCGAAACCTGAGGAGAAAGAGTATTCACTTGTTGACGGCGACGGCATGTCCTTACTTGTAAAACCTAACGGCTCAAAGTATTGGCGATTTCGTTTCCGTTTTGGCGGTAAACAGCATTTGATGGCGTTCGGTGTCTATCCTGAAATTTCACTGGCGGATGCTAGGAAGAAAAGGGAAGAGGCCAGAAGGTTGGTAGCTGCTGGTATCGATCCTCGTGAGCATAAACGTGCTGTGAAAGAAGAGCAGGCGAAAGAAATTATTACTTTCGAGAAGGTTGCCAGAGAGTGGCTCGTGACCAACCAAAAATGGTCGGAAGATCATGCTAATCGCGTAAAAAAGAGTTTAGAGGACAATATCTTCCCGGCAATTGGTTCTCGCAATATTGCTGAACTGGGTACCCGCGATCTGTTAATTCCCATTAAAGCTGTAGAGACATCTGGACGTCTTGAAGTGGCTTCCCGTCTCCAACAACGTACTACGGCCATCATGCGTTATGCAGTGCAAAGCGGGTTAATTGATTACAACCCGGCGCAAGAGATGGCAGGGGCGGTTGCTTCCAGTAATCGACAGCATCGCCCGGCTCTGGAATTAAAGCGCATCCCTGAATTACTCCAGAAAATAGATAGCTATACCGGCAGACCGCTAACCCGCTGGGCAACTGAACTTACCCTGCTTATCTTTATTCGATCCAGTGAGCTACGTTTTGCTCGCTGGTCAGAGATCGATTTTGAAACGTCAATGTGGACCATTCCGCCTGAGCGAGAGCCTATTCCCGGCGTGAAACATTCTCAGCGAGGATCAAAGATGCGTACAGCTCATCTGGTGCCGCTTTCAAAGCAGGCACTGTCGATCCTGAAGCAGATAAAACAGTTTTGTGGTGATAAGCATGAGCTGATTTTTATTGGCGATCACGATCCCCGCAAACCGATGAGTGAAAACACGGTGAACAGTGCGCTGCGGGTGATGGGTTATGACACCAAAGTTGAGGTTTGCGGTCACGGCTTCCGTACAATGGCCTGTAGTTCGTTAATTGAGTCAGGGCTATGGTCGAAGGATGCGGTGGAGCGCCAGATGAGCCATATGGAACGCAATTCGGTGAGGGCGGCGTATATCCATAAAGCGGAACATCTGGATGAGCGCAAGCTGATGTTGCAGTGGTGGGCTGATTTTCTCGATGCGAATCGGGATAAAGGGATTACGCCGTTTGACTATGCGAAGATCAACCGGGGGAATGGCGTGTGAGTTGCTTATCATATTTGTTAAATCAAAACCACTCGGCCTGCCTTATAGGGAAGACTGGTTGGCTATTTTTACTAGAAGTAATGTAGATAACAGAGGGCTGGGACTATCATTTTGATAGTCCCAATCAAGCTCAATAGAATAAGATTCATTTTTCAGTGGCTTATTGAACACATTTTAAAATTTTCCTAACAAGTTTATAGGACTTAATTAAAATCAGTTAAAAAGAATAGTTAAAATATAAATTCACGCTCTTCGATTAGATCAAAAACATTATTTGTAGTGTAATGCTCCCATCTTTTATTATATCCCTCTTCTGACAAAATAGAGACATCATCTGTTCCTTCTCCCTCATCTAAACCATGCATGAAACAAACTCCAGCAAGATTGGATAGAACATATCTGTTATGCAGTTGTTCATTACCCGCGCGCGCAGCTAAAGACTTAAATGTTACTGACAATGCAAGATTGGCTGGAAATACTAGGTTTTCGCGGTTCAACTTGTCAGCCAAATAATTTACCGTTGGGGAATGCTCTTTACTTCCATCGAATATAACATCTATCTTTAAGCATTTTTTATAAGAATTGTTAGCGCTAACCCTAAGTAATAAAATAAATACATTCCACCACCTTTGTTTGTCACTAAAATATGGATCAACAATAATAATATACTCTGATGTTTTTAACAAGCATGAGATTATAGATGTCATATCCACAGCAACTCTAGTAACAATTCTCTGTCGAGCATAATTTAGCCCAAATAATTCATCTATATTGGTCACGTTAAGGTTTTCATAAGGAACAGAACTCACCACATGATCAAATTGTTCAATTCGATTTACAGTAGTAATGTTATCTAACCATGACATCTCACCAACATAATCATAAATTCTACTAACTTTATTATTATTTAAAAAAATAATAAGATCTTCTAATCGCTTTTTCTGAAGTTCACTATGGTTAGCATTTAATAATTCTAGCAACTGTTTTTTATTTCTCTTCAGCTTTGGTAATTCACTATATAGAAGGTTCCCACCCGTAGAGAATCCTTTGATAAAGTCACGATAATTTCTCCGATCAATTGCGATCTCAAACAAAGCTTCAGGTGAAATGGCACATTCGTAGAACATTAAAAAAGCTCCCCTCTTCTTTCTTCGAAGAAACCTTTGGGCCATTTTTGTTTAAAGTCACCATCATCAGTAATGTCTATTTTTCTAGTAATAGTTGAACCATTATTATCTTCGAAAACAATCACTGATATATATTCAGGCTTCACTGGATGGTTTGATTCAGGTAACTCATCGTCCGTTGTTTGTCGGATTCTTTTTAAAATTCGTAGGATAATATGCTCACTATGAGTTTCAACTAAAAACATAGGTCTTTTCTCATCATGAGGATATTGGGTAAACAAGTCACCTACTGCGAGTTGCAAAGCGGGATGTATATGTAACTCAGGTTGTTCTATCGCGACTAGCCCATCTTGATTATCATTTGCTGCAACGATTAGAGGTGCAATCTGAGTTAACCCTACTCCAACTTGATTTGGAAATAACATTTGGAATGAATCTTTTTTACAAAAGAAAATATTATTTTTTAGAGCTAAAGGAAAATTATCCACACCAATGTTAAGATCCCTTCCTTTAACAATATTGTAATTGGTGTTTAATTTGTTCCTATTAGAGAACCAATCACTTACTTTATCTATCAATTTATTATTTTTTTGTTGAGATAAATACAACCTGTCCCATGCTGACGTACCATCAAACCATCCATTTTGCTCTGGATAAGGATTTGGTGTAAATGCAGAGTCAGGTATGATTCTTAATGGCCCAATGGAAACACTCGCTTTTAAATAGCTATTTAGTTTATCTATTGGTGAGGTAAATATTTGAGTAAGTACCCTTATAACTATTTCACGGTTAAAAAAATCCACTGGTTCTGACATATCAAATATTTTTAAATTTGTATCAAGAATTCTTCCTAACCTAGGTAATGCGCCAATATTCGTTTTGATAAAAATAGGGAGTATCGATTTTTGTTTATAAGTATCAGATATGTGTTCAGGAAAAATCACACGATCTGTTGCAGTATGTTTATTATGCTCTAAACTAGGAGTTAAATCATTTAAGGTCATTTCGAACTCACTAGATATCTTAGCTAACTCCTCTTCATCAACAGCTTCGAGCCATAAATGGTGATCAATAGGAAGTAGCAATGGATGTGTAAAGTTCAATTTTTGCACTAAAGAAGATTTATTATACTCATCATTACTTAATTCACCTATAAATTCATTATTTATATAAACAGAATAGCTCTTTATGTATGCTGTTTTTTGTAACTGAGACCATGCAATTTTGAACTCAACATAAACCTTTTCAGTTTCATCAGCAATATCTCTCATTTTTATAAAGTGAGTATCAAACCTATCACCAAGATCTTCTAAATAAGTTTTATATTCTACACCTATTGTTTGCTCAGGATCTAAACCAACACCAATAGTAATAATATTGTTTAGGTCTCCATTATGTACAAGAGATTTAAATCCATCAATCCGTCTGTTCCCCATTGCCTCTAAATAGATTGGGTCACACTGTTCACGATCTAAAATTTGCTGAAGGTAAAACAATGCAATTAAGATTGTTGTTTTGCCAGCACTGTTTGGTCCCAACAGTAATGTTACAGGCGCGAAATCAATTTCTTGCCGTTTTTTGAAAGACCTGAAGTTTTCAAGTACAAGCTTAGTTAATTTCATAATGAACCCTTACATAAGTATTTGTTTGCCAAGTTTGCTGCTAACATTTGAAGTTGTTTAGCACTTCTATTAGCGATGGCTAACTCCATGTTCACTCTTTTATATATCATCTCATATTCATCCTGAAGATGCTTAGGAGGGATTAATATCTCTATATCCTGTAATTCCTGTGCATTAATATTGGCCATGCCTACTATGCTTTTGCACATATTAGATAACGTGGTTTTACCATAAGTTGAATTAAGAAGCCCTGAAAGATAATAGTTATTTCCGTTGGGATTGGGTCTTACACGAATTAAATAACCAGCAAATGCCATCGGTCTAGCTTCATCATATACGGCTGTTTTACCAACAAGCTCCTTACTATTGGTTCGATTAAAAAGGAGATCACCCTCTTGAACCAAGAACTTACCTTTATCTTTTTCACTGAGATCCAGATACTTTAAATCTGTAAAGTCCCATCCACCTTGATACGTTATATTTCCCATCCGTAATACTGGGTATTGACCAGAATCAACAGATGCTTTTGCTGAAGTTCCATAATTTACTGAATCAACTAGATCTCTAATCGTTCCCTTCGGGAAATGATGTATGTTGTGTACAGGAGTTCCGAACATCTTCATAAATGTAGCGCGCAAAAAATCATCAGCAAGTTTGATGGATTGTTCACGTTTTTGGCGTATATCCGTAACTTTATCAAGAAGAACAACGATATGTTTCTGCTCTTCAAAGGAGGGGAGTTTAATAGACGTATCATAGAGATCATCTCTATTTAAACCTGGAATGCTTGTAGTGATGGTTTTCTTAGTGAGATCAATATGATTTAGAATATGAAATAAATACCGGAGATCTAATTTTTCATTATCTTTGATCTCAACATAATAAGCTGTATCAATGATCCAGCCTCCGTCAGGAGCCCAAGTAACAGTACCGACGCTGCCTTTGCGGCCAATAATTATCGTGGGATAGCTGCAAAGCGTTTTATCGTGGTTGCCGACAATTCCGGAACTACCAAAAACATGGACGCTTCCATCTGATACACGCTGATCAGCTTTTAATGCTTTTCCGTAGCGAACATTAATAACATCCCCTAACTTCACCATAGCCGAATTCACAGCATTCCCTCCAGCTCATCCAGATCCGCCAAAATGTCTTTTTCCAGATCTTTTAATCGGTTAAGTATCACCTTCGGATCTTCATATTCTTCGGCCAGATACACCACTTCTTTATAACGATTTATCGAGAGATCGTATTTCTGCGCAGCAATATCTTCTTTCGCTACCACAAATGCCGCTTGCGTGCGATCTTTAAAATCAACGCCTACGTCAATCCCTTCCGGATGTTGTTGTTTAAGCAACGTAGCTAACTTCTCACCCATAAAGTTATCAACTGGCAGGCCCCGTAATGCGCGGTAATGCTTCCAGCTTGCCAGTAAATGCGGCAGATCGTTGTCTTTTACCGGGTTACGTTTGTCATCCAGACTGTAGCCGTCATTTTGTAGATCGTAGAACCAGACCTCATCCGTCTGGCCGCCTTTGGTAAAGATCAGGATCGCCGTCGCCACACCGGCATAAGGCTTAAATACACCGGAAGGAAGGTTGATCACCGCTTCCAGTTGGTTATCTTCCACTAGCGTCTGACGCAGTGACTGATGCGCCTTGCTGGAGCCAAATAGTACCCCCTGGGGCACGATAGTGGCGCTGCGTCCACCTACTTTCAGCATTTGCAGAATCCGCGCCAGGAACAGCAATTCGGTTTTTTTGGTTTTCACCATCGCCGACAACGTGGAGTCGATATCTTCTTCATCCAGTGAGCCAGTAAACGGTGGGTTCGCCAGAATCAGGTTGAAAGCGTTTTTACTGGCCTGCGGAAAGTTTGTGCTGAAACTTTGGCTCATGGTGTCCTGATAGTGGATATCCGGCGCTTCTACACCGTGCATAATCAGGTTCATGGCGGCAATACGCAGCATGGTGGTATCAAAGTCATAACCGTGGAACATATTGTTATCGACATGGTTACGCCACGGCGTCAGCAGATCGCCGGTAAAGATTTTTTGCTCTTCAAGTTCGCCTCGTTCATTGGTGCCAATCTCGGAATGAATGGATTCCAGTGAGCTGTATTTTTCCAGTAGGTACTCATAACTGGTTGCCAGAAAACCGCCGGTGCCGCAGGCCGGATCGCAAATTGTCTCACCACGCGCTGGGTTCGGCTCCATCATTTCAACCATTGTGCGGATAATGTGACGCGGCGTGCGGAATTGACCGTTGATTCCGGCGGTAGTTAGCTTGCTTAATAGATATTCGTAAAGATCGCCTTTGGTGTCACCACGATCTAGTGGCAGGTTTTTGATCACCTCCACGGCTTTAGTCAGCAATGACGGCTTAACAATCTCCAGACGAGCATCTTTCATAAAGTTGCCCAGCAACGTCACCTTTGTATCCTCGGCCTGCCCAAGCTGGCGAAAATGCTGGAACACACCGTCGCGCACCACTTCCATCATTTCGTCCGAGCCAAGGTTGCTGTAGTGACTGAAACGGAACTCCTGCTGCTCAGGCGCAAAGCGCGGTTTAAAATCAATGCCCGCGATTTGTTTACGCTTCTCGTCCCGTTGTTCCTGGGTATCCAGCATCCGGGAGTACATCAGGTAAGTGATTTGTTCGATTACGGTCAGTGGGTTAGTGATACCACCTACCCAGAAATCTTCCCATAGTCCGTCGATTTTACTTTTTAAGTCACCGGTAATCATTGTTAACGTCTATACCCTGTTATAAATACAAAAGCCCCGTTGCCGGGGCTTGTCATGTGTGTATTATACCGTCGCTGAGTCGGTCACAACACCCAGCTCTTCGACTATCTTTTGCAACCGGACGATCTGCTCTAGATCCGGGAATACGCCAGTAACGCCTTCGTTGTGGATATGCGTAAACGGCTGTTCAAAGAGTTGCCGCATTTCAATGGTGCCGTAATCGCGGATGTGGTTTTTCAGCAATGACAGGAAGCGCAGTTGCTGGCTTGTCAGGCTGTTGTCAGCGGCGAACTGGGCAAAGCGCACTTCAACCGCATCGCTGTCCATCCCGATAATGGTACGCAAAAGTTTATCCAGGCTGGCGGTCGCTTGCGGGTAGAACTCTTTCAGCGCCCGGATATCAACGTTAGGGTTCTGGATCAGCACCAGCTTAGCCAGTTCATCCAGCTCGCTTTGCGTCACCGGCTCGCCGTTGCGGATTTTCTTCAGCACCGGATTTTGCTGGAACAGCGGCTCCAGCGCTCCCTGCACCTGCTGGCGATAGAGTTTGAAATCAATTGAGCGGATGTTGGTTTTGCGGGTTTCCGTCTGGATTAGGTTCGCATCTTCGGTAATATCCACCTGTATCGAACCAAATTTTGGCGTCGCATCTTTCTCCATCAGGTGCATTATACCGCGCAGATGAATGCGGATATCCTCCAGCTCTTCCAGGCTGGCTTGCTTCCACCAGCCTAAATCACGAAGTTGATTAATCCGCTGTCCCTGCTGTTGCACCTGAGTCAGATGCGGCGGCAGACGTTCCACTTTCTCGATGATGACCGGCCAGAGCACATCCAACTCTTCCGGGTTGGTATAACGGGCAGTTTGCGCCGCCAGAATATCCATATCAAAGCGCATGGCATCGCTTTGCCCGCGAACGTCCAGCCACTGCATCAGAGGGGCCAGGACAGATAGCAGATCCTGCTGTGTTTTCGGGGAAAGCTGGCGCAGCACTTTTTCATCGCTGTACTGCGCTTTTTGCTGCCACTTTTCCTGCACAGCAATCGACTTTTCATCCAGCGCGTTGATTTGCTCGCGGAGCTGGTGAGCAACTAAATCCACCGCCTGTTTGTCGAACTTACGCTGCGCAGCGGCCCCCAGCATAACCCACGCTTCGAAGCGTTTTTGCGCCAGCGATTTAGTAGCTGTGACTTCGGCCTCTTCAGTATGCAGCTCGTGATACTCAAAGTTGCCCCAGTGATCGAAGATGCGGAATTTCTGTTTATCCAGCGGTTTGCCATTTTCATCGTAGCCGTAGAGTCCCGAACAGAGGCGCGTACCACGGCCAATCATCTGCCAGAACTTCACTTTCGATTTGACTGGTTTGGCAAAGACCAGATTCACAATCTCCGGGACATCAATACCAGTGTCGAGCATATCTACAGAAATAGCGATGGTCAGCTCTTTGTTGGTGCTTTCATCCAGACCTTTAAAATCGTCAATCAGTTGCTCGGCGCGGGGATCGTAGTTGTCGATGACCTGGCAGAAGCGTCCGGCAAACTGCGGGTACATGTCGTCGAACAACTCATTCAGCAACAGCGCGTGTTTATGATTACGGGCGAAAATAATGGTTTTACCAGGCAGTTGGCCGTCCTGATCTTTCAGGCCGTTTTCCATCAAGTTACGCAAGATATAGCGGTTGGTATCTTTGTTATAAATTGCCTCATCCAGCGCCTTGTCATCAAATTCCAGCGTATTAGGATCGATACCCTGTTCTTCAAGTTCGCGGATTTGTGCGTCGCTTAATTTCTCCCGTTTGATACCTTCGCGCAGGAATTCAGTTGTGTGCGTGACAACCTCATAGGGAACCAGATTGTTATCGGCGATGGCATCTTCCAGGCTGTAGTTGGCGGTAGGGATACGTCCTTCACAACCAAACAGGCCGAAAGTGGTTTTGCTCACCATGTCGATTGGCGTGGCTGTCAGGCCAATCTGGAGGGCATCAAAATACTTAAACAGATCGCCGTAGACGTTGTAGATAGAGCGGTGGGATTCGTCGGCAATGATCAGATCAAAATAACCAACATCAAAATGATCCATGATTTTCATCATGCCGGGATAGGTGGCGATATAGATCCTGGCGTTCTGCCTGTCTGCTTTTTTGGATTTACCGACCACATACAGCGGCTCATTGGTGAACTGATTGAAGGCATTTGCCGCCTGTTTACGTAACTCTTTGCGGTCACAAAGAAACAGGACGCGTTTTACCCAGCGAGCATCAATCATCAGTTTGCTTAGCGCAATCGCTACACGGGTTTTGCCTGTACCAGTAGCCTGAACGATTAACGATTGTCGGTACTTGTTAGTAAACCGTTCGCTGACGCGGGCAATAGTTTCAAGCTGATACAAACGTCCGGCAACGGCCTTACCTTCGTTATCCTTAACGTGCGGCACACTGTTCAGCGGCAGACGGGTTTCACGCTGCTGAATAAGATATTGCAGGCTTTCCTTGCTGTAGAAGCCAAATACCCGACGCGGAGGATAACCATGAGTTTTATGGTCGTCCCACAGCCAGATATCGTAGCCGTTGGTGTAGAAGATGACCGGGCGCTGACCATATTCTTTTTCCAACCAGTCGGCATACAGTCGGGCCTGAATTCGTCCTTGCTCGGCATTGACGCTGGTTTTTTTTGCTTCCACCACCGCCAGCGGTTTATGCGCCTCATCCCACAAGACATAATCCGCATAACCGTCACCGGTTGCAGTAGGTTGTTCTTTAACGGGGTGTTCCTGCGTAACCTGATCGGTATTATTAAGCTCTTCCCCTACATTCCAGTCAGCGGCAAGCAGGCGAGAATCAATCAGTCGGCGACGGGTTTCCGCTTCATCAATAGAGAGGATGTCGGCAACATGCTGGTTGCGAGCTCTGGCTTCATTCAGGCGCTGGGTGAGGTGTTCGGCCTTTTCCTGCTCTTGCTGTAGTGCGCGTTGTAACGCCAGTTCTCGCTCACGGCTTTCATCTTGAGCCCTGATTGCATCTTCCAGACGTTTATCATCTGCACGACCTGAAGATTGCGTTAATGGAGGAAGTGTAAATTTGGGGCAGTTATCAACATTACCGTGGGCGTAGCGTACATATAGCCAAATTCCCAACAAATACGCTTCCTTGAGCAGCCAGTAGGTATCTTTAGCTTTGATACGACCACCGTGCGCGGCACGGTTGCCGTGGATACGTAGCGCATCCATTTTCATGATGATGGCTTCCGGCATCATGCTGGTAAACACATCTGCGTTCATTAAATCATACAGATTTGCTTTGATGCCTTCGGGCAGTCGTTCCTGACGGTATAACCAACGTACCATCAATTCGGTGTAGTTGCGCAGCTTGACCAGACAGCTTTCCGGATCGGAGTGAACATAGCGTTCTGCCATACTCGCGAGTTCAGCCAGTTCCGGCCACTGGCTGCGCAACATTTCAAAATTGAGAGACTGTTCCATCAATCATCGCCTTATGTCGTGGATACAACAGCATTTCTGGAAAGAATATCACATTATTTTGGCTGACGAAGTGAGCCGGATGGCATACGGTGGCTATTAATAAGCTGATGTAATAACTTTGCATTATCCTCATGTTAAAATCATGGTCGCTAAAGTAGCGGATCAAGTGGAGTTGCAGCTTGGCATCTTCCCAACAAGCAGGCCAACTCGGGTGTAATTATTCTGCCAGCAGGCTTCCTCAATGCTGTAAATACCGTTCCCGCATGCAGTGCAGCGTTTTTCCCCGCTGTAATGATTAGCGCACCAGACGCAGTACCAGGCCAGCGACATCACCGTAGCATCCAGCCCGTTGAGCCAGTCATTCCGGTAAACCAGCGAGCGGGCATCAGGTATATAACATTTAAGTTTCCGGATATGACGGGTCTCCCCCGGCTCTGGTCTGACATACGGACAATACTGTCGCCCGTTATCTGTCAGCATCCCGGACCGGTGTTCCAATTAAGGTCGTCCTGCGTCGTAATCAGGATGGTACTGCAGCGCACTGCCGCACAGGTGGCAGGTGTAGCGGTCATACGGATAACGTTGTGCCGTTCTGGCCCCGGTGAGACGACCATTACCGTCAAGGGCTAGGAAAGATTTGGCATACATCGTTGTGCTCCTTACCGCCAGATGACACGCAGGCGTAAGCCGTCCCGGTATGGGCAGCGTGGCAGGAGATGAATGGCGGGTCAGTTATGCGTTAGCGGAAGATAATTCGTGGTATTCAGTCTCTGCAGATACCAGGATTATGGTTGTGCAGATGTGACGGGGTTTCGAAAACAAACGGGGCAGGGTCTGGCACCACAATACTGCCTCCGGCAATGGGGGCACTTCCAGCGTGCAGGGATGTTCTGTGGTTTAGTACGGCGTTGTTTTTCCATTCTGATATTCCCTCTGCTCAGACGCCACGGGAATCAGTAATGCGCTGACGCATCCAGGATTCCACATCGCTTTTGAACCAGCGGGAGCTGCGCCCTAATTTAATTGGTTTAGGGAATTTACCTTCGCCAATCAGCTTATAGAACCATTTATCTGTCATGCCGGTACAGGAGGTGATGAAGGTCATATCAATCAGCGGATCTTCTGCGCTGAGTAAGGATGGTGTGATTCCGGTGTGTATGGTCATGAGCCGTCTCCCTCTGGGTGGTTAATGACGGGAGATGTACAACGTGATTGAATTCAGTGGCACGCTGGTACTCCCTCAGAGGATAAGGAAACCGTGTAAAAAATTACCGATCCTGTTCTGCATTCTCATCGGAAAGTGGGAAGTGACGTAACCGGTATTGTTACTGAAACTGGCCATACCAGAGGGGACTGTCCGGTAAAATTTCTGTGCTTATTTTCATGATTCCTTTATGTCTCTTGCCCGATTATTATTCAGAAAAAAACTTTAAAGTATGGAGACTCAGGAAATGAACCACTATGCCGAACAGAACAAGTCCAAGGAGTCAAACTCTGCCTACCCTGTAGACGCACTACCCTGTCTATTGCGTGATGTTGTGGTCAACCTGAATGAAGATACCGGTATTCCAGTCGAACTGATTGGCAGTGCAGTATTGTCTGCCGCATCGCTTGCCTGTCAGGCGTTAATTGAGGTTATAGCACCGCATGACAATAAACCGGAACAGTGTTCGCTTTATTTGCTGACAATCGCAGAATCAGGCGAGGGGAAAACAACGGTTCATAAACGCATCATGAGTCTGTTTGATGATTTCAGTCAAAAAATGGATACCATTTATAAAGCACAAAAAGAGGAGTATGAGGCTAAGCTGGACACCTGGAAAACAAAAAATAAAGGGTTAAAATCCTCTCTTAGTAAAGCTGTCAAGAATGGCGAGAATACAGAGGCTCATGAAAACGCCCTAACAGAACTGAGTAAGAATAAACCGGTCGAGCCAAGACGCCTGAGAATACTTTATGAAAACATCACGTCAGCAGCGCTGATTCGTGGCTTAATTGAATACCCGAACGCTGCAATCATCTCTGATGAGGCTATTTCATTTTTTCAGGGGTATGTTAAAAATGAGTTTGGGTTTCTTAATAAAGCCTGGGATGGTTCACCTTACTCTTTCGAGCGCCGTGACTTTGACGGGGTGCGTGTTAATGCTTGCATGACGATGGGCCTGATGGTTCAGTCTGATGTATTTAAGGATTATTTAAAAAAAAATGGTTCGCTTGCTCATTCCAGTGGCTTTCTTTCTCGGTTTTTAATCGCAGAAGTAAAAAGTTCTCGTGGCCTACGAAAAGCAAATGTGTCACATGAAAAATCTGATGCCGCCATTCAGAAATTACACGACAGAATAGATATCCTGCTTGATCTGCAGGAAAAGAAATTCAGAGAGGATGATAAAGAAAAGATCTCAATGATACTGTCAGATGACGCCATAGATTTATGGCGGAAAATGTCTGACCATATCAATGCACGCTGCTCAAATGATGGCCATTTTGAACATATCAAAGAAACGGCGGCAAAGGCCATGAGCAACGTGATAAGGCTGGCCGCTATATTTCAATTCATATCTCACTCTCCAGGTATGGACCTGCTTGAACATACGGATAAAATTGGCCTTTACTCGTGGGAAACAAAAAAAACCATTGATAAAAAGGCACTGAGTGATGCGTTCAGGATTATAGAATGGCATCTATTCCAGACCAGCAAGCTTTTTTACACTAAAAGTAAACTCTATCAACTGGAACAGGATGCTTACGAGTTGTTCAGCTACATCAAAAAACAATTCATTGAGCTGGGGAAATTTTCACTTACTATTCGTGATCTTGAAAATAGTGGCCCTGGTCGCCTCAGAAAAAAAAGCGTCCTTATGCCTGTTTTACACCAACTCATTAGCACTAATGTTATTTATCTGTACGGCGACCCGCTATCTTTCGACAAAAATAAAATTGCTATGCACCTGAATGGAACGCATTATGGCTCTCCTGGAACATTCACTCCCTTTGCAATAACAGCGGCCGATGTAAAAGTACCCCACATTGAATGGGACCTGTCGAGATTAACGTGACTATACTGTTGCTCTCGCGTTATCCATCGTCATTGCGAAGGGGGATGCTGAGTTAGCATCGTTAATTTTATACTACCCTATCCAGGCTGCGACTCTGCGACAGCTGTCGCAATGGTCGCAGCAATTTTGACTGTTATTTTTATTTTCAACACCAAGATTGACTACAAAAAAGCCAGACGTAAACTAAAGTCATTGCATCTTTCAGTACCAGTTACTCAGTGCCTGGCCGTATCTACGTCACTCAGATCGGCTGATCATCGCTCAGAAAAGCGCTCTCTTCAGGATGCCCCCCATACGAAGCGGAGGCATTATTCAGGACGTCCTGCCCTGACTACACCCAAAAGAGCGTGCTTGTCGGCTGTATATTTTGCTCCGTTCTTTAGCCAGATAACTTAACCGAAATGTCAGGCTGTCATAGGTCGTGTTGAAATCATCAGCTTTACCATCCAGATAATAGAGCGGGTTATCCGGAAAATGCACCAGCGTACGATATTCTGGTGCATACTGAATTCTCAGCGCACTGGACCACGCTTCTTCTATGAAAGACCCCAGATTATCGCCTCTGCGGGTAAAGTCCCCTAGGCTACAAAATGTATCTTTGTTAACGAATAATACGACATGATAATGCGGCTTGCCATCGACTCCATATTCTCGCACCCATGCAAATGTTAACCGGCATGGGTAGATACGTTGTTGTTTGTTCTTTAATCTCTTCTGGCATGCTGTTATTTTAGCATCCAGTGACTCAATGAACCTGGAAAATACGCCCGAACTCATGTCAGGTGCATTTGCTATACTGTCATCGATGTCATTATAATCAGGAAAACGGAGTAGTACCATAATCGCCATTGTTCTTTTATGTGTAGCTAAAGCAAGCTCTACTGTATTATGAAGCTTCTCTATGTAAGATTCATTAAAGGGGGCATGTCTTGAATCCAGTGTAAAATGTCTCCGTGTCATCGTGTTCGCTTGTTTGTTGTATTGCGTTGATGATGAGCAGTGATGGTAATAACGTTAATTATCATCATGGGGATAATGAGTGATGTGATTGTTATTCTTTATGCTTTTAAATTCTGCTCTGTATGTTTAAATGTGCAGGTGTGCATTCATATGTGATTAGGAATGTCTGTATATTTACGTATACTCCTTACATCCGTATATATCCATGTATGACCGCATACTCATCATTCTTGCATTCATGTGATTCTTACATTCATGTAATCTTTATATCCATGCAATCCTTATGTTTGAATATATAACAAACCCAACACAAGAACATCTGGTAATTAAAGGAAAATGCATAGCCACACGCATTAATTTATCTTTTTTTGTCGTAATTTTTACTCCGAAGTTATCATTCAAATGATAAAGTGATATTTACCCACGGGAAGATGCGGTTTTCTCCTCCAGCCAGGCTTCAACCTCACTCTTTAACCAGCGGGAGGAACGGCCTAATTTTATGGGCTTAGGGAATTTGTCATCCTTGATTAATTTATAAAACCACTTATCACTTAGTCCTGTGAACTCAGTGATAAAGACCATATCGACCATTTTATCGTCAAGTAATTTGCACATGTATAATACCTTCCAGATGATTATGCAGGGTGCAGTAGCCAGACGGATGAAACGTGACTGAACTTACTGCGGCTCATCTGATAGGTGTTCCGTGTAAAAAATTATATATCACCGATTAATATTTTTCGGTTGAGGTAAATAACTCAGGGAAAAACTGAAATAAAAAAATTACAGACACATATCACCTCAGCGACAACCCACAGAGGCTGTTGCTGAGGAGGTAAGTCTGGATATCACTTTACTGCGTCGTATTTTCGACGAGATGTACACCCTGGCGGTGGAAGGCACCGCCGTCACGGACTCTGCCGCTGTGCTGGCCGGGGGTTATCTGCAGAGCGGCGTGAGCTGCCGGGATGCGGCTGAGTCACTGGTACTGTACGAGTCCCTGAAAGCCTGTGGCTCCGGCTTTACCTGCGGGCTCGCCGGGGGCATGCTGCTGCCGCTGACCCTCACCGCTGACATCGGCTCTTCACTGTTCATTCAGATGAGGCTGTGTGCGGCGGTTGCCATCACCGGCGGTCATTCTCCCGATGACCCACGGGTACGCCTGCTCTGCTGGGGGGCGCTGGCCGGGGATGCCTGCACCGATGCCATCAGTGGCATCGTCACCCGGTTACTGGCCCGCACACTGACGCTGCCTCAGGCGGAGACCGCACTGCTGACGGTGGTATGCGACGCGTTACTGCTGAAAAGCAGCCACGTGTTACTCAGGGAAAGCCTGCTGCTCCCGTTACTGGGTGGGGTAATCAACGGGGGTGCCGCCTGGCTCGTCACCCGCCTGACGGGGCAACTCGCCATTCGTCTGTTTATTCCACCGGTAACTCCGCCCTGCGCAGCATAATCGTCTGTATTTCATTTTCGGACATCACCTGTCCGTCATTACTCGTATAACACACTGATTTTCCTGACGCACCGGCCATGTCCTTACAGACGGGTTTGTTATCGTTTTTGTCCTGACGATACAGACCTGAATGGAGGGGCTATGGCCGTTTATCGCGAAGATGCTGACCTGCGGTTTCTGGGTCGCTGTGAGAATGAGGACCTGGATTTACTGGTGAGTCTTATCACTCATGACCCACGGGATAAAACCCTGCGCTGGACGGAAACACTGTCCGGCAGCGACAACTATAAACGCTTTTACCCGGCGCACCGTAACTACTGGCAGGAGATAGCGGCTGAAATCCAGACCTTCGGTGCCAGCAGCATCGCCAGCGTATTCCGGGGCGGGAAAGGCGTGTTGTACCGGGAGGTGTTATGCGATGTCTGCGACCACACCGGTGTGAAATATACAAAGGAGGAAATCACCGAAGCGATTGAGCTCTCCCTGCTGATGAAGATGCTCGAAAAAAGCCTCAGTGAAATGTCCCCGGCGGAACTGCGCGAATTTGCCGACAGCATGGGGACCGAGCTGACCACCCCCACGGCACCGCTGATTTTAATGGCGATACAGACGGCCGTCCGGGCATCGGGTTTTGCGGCGTACCGCCTGTCAGTGGTGATGCTCAGCACGCTGGCAAAAGTGGTTCTGGGGCGTTCCCTGCCAATGGCGGCTTACCTCACGCTGAGCCGCTCCATCGCAGTACTCGCAGGACCTGTGGGTCTCGCACTCAGCACCGGCTGGCTGATTGCCGATATGGCAGGACCGGCGCTACGCGTGACTGTCCCGGCCTGCCTGCTGGTCGCCTGCCTTCGTCAGCAGCATCTGCATTATTTAAAGTAACCCACGGAAACCACTCACTATGTCTGCGGAAACGAAGCAACACGATCGCATGGCATCCCGGCTGGCGATCATCATCAGTCGCCTCCTGATGGGGGAGCAGTTATCGGTACAGGCGTTGTCTGCGGAGTTCCAGATCTCTGAACGTACCCTTCGTCGGGACTTTCGTGAGCGCCTGAGCTGTCTGGAGCTGACGTACCGGCAGGGAAGCTGGTCACTGGCCCGCCCGCATACCGGCACGTATACCAGCAGGGAAATCCTTCACTTTGCCCGGGCCACCAGCCTGGAGCAGCTGTTTCCCGCAATCGATAACAAGCTGATAGCGGTGCTGACCGACAGCAGCACACCGTCGCCCTATATCGTCTGGCTTTCACCACCGGGACGTAAGCCCACCCCCTTTGGCGGTTTCTGGCGCATTACGCAGGCGATCCTCGACCGTACCCTGCTGGATTTGACCGCAGATACAGAGCAGTACCGCTGGTTTGCACCGTACCGGCTGGTTTATTTCGAAAACAGCTGGTACCTGGTCGGAGAATTCCGGCAGCAGGCACATGTTCTTCGCCTGGAAAGCATCACCGATGTCTGTCTGACGAAAAGGCAGTTTCTGCGCAGGCGGCAGATTGATGCACTGACTGCAGATCCGCACTTTATCCGTTCTTTACCCCACTTCCAGTACCTTCGAAAGGTGCTGACCGATACTGAAACTCAGGAGTAACCATGAGAAAAATAACGTTTTCACTGATGCTTCTTGCCTCCGCGCAGGCCGGAGCGGCCGTAAACCAGTGGACCCGTACCCAGGTTCAGGGCGTTACGGAATACCGCATACAGGGGAAAGACGGCGCTGAGCTGCTGTTGACCTGTTCACCGGATGACAATGCGTTCGTGCAGTACACCGCGCCTGATGGAAAGAAACTCACCAGTGGCAATGATGACGGACGCAGCGTTCAGGCACAGGTCGACAGCGGCGACACGTTCCTGATTAACGATACACTGTCTGATGCCGGGGGGAGTCAATTCGAAGCCTTCTGGGACGCTGCCCGTCAGTCACACCGGACTCATATCACCGCGACCGGCCTCACCTCAACCACTTTCACCTTCAGCAATGCTGCCCGGACCCTGCCTGCGTTTGATAAATCAGGCTGTCTGACCCGCATGTGAACCTTTACGACTCCAGCAAACATAAGGAAAAAATAATGAAAACAGCAATGAGTGCCCTCGCCGTGGCACTGATGATTTCACCTCTGCTGCACGCCGCAGAGGCTCCGGTCAGGATTGGTCTTGAGCAGGTAAAAAATCCCTATTATCCGAATCTGCATCAGCAGCGCGTTCACGTTCAGTCGCTCACGGACAGCGTCACCATTAAGGATGTTGTCGTTAACCGGGGGAACTGCCCGATTCAGAAGATGCCCACCGTCTACGCAGGCAGCAAGCCTGTCCCGCTGGTACCGTCAACGCTGTCTTACGGCAAAGAGATTGCCGTCTACATTAAAGGCCCATGCAGTGTGGCAGAGATTAACGTCATCACCAGTCAGGGGGACTGGCTGATGACGTATTAGTTTCGATTGAACAATATCTGGTCTGACAATCAGTTGTCAGACCCTGTGGTGGTATCAATCGTAATATCAAAGAAATCAGGTATTAATACTGCGTATTAATAGCCATATATAAACCCCTCCCCCGTAAGGTCCCTCCCCTTATGAAGGATTCGCCATACTATATATCTCATTACTTCATTATGTTAGCGTCCTGCCACTGCTTGTCTGACCGCTTTGTGCCAAGAACGGACGTTGAGATTATCTGCCAACCGATAAGATGGCTGCCTAAGTCGTAGCTATTCAGCACTGTTTTTAGCGGCGCTAGATTGCGAAGTCATGCTTTGCTGACTTGCGATTGTACTCTTTACGAGCAAAGCTTTCAGGTATAGCCAGTGCTAACTGTAGTGTAAAATCATAGGGATAGGTGAAGAAAACAACGAGGCTCTAGCTAATCTTTGCCGTTGTGTCTGCTATAATAAGGCGAAATTTTATCTGTGTGATTTTGTTGATTAACTCCGAGAGGCAGCTCTTTCGGCTAAGATTGGGAAGGGATATCAATGAGTGATGATAGCTATAAATTTCAAAAGTTAACGCCGTTCAGCGATGTTGAGCTGGGTGTATATAAAAATGCGATAGATTTTGTTTTTGCCAATGACGATCTAAAAAATGTTGCGATATCAGGGCAATATAGCGCAGGGAAAAGCAGCCTTGTCGAATCCTATAAGAAAAGTCATTCGAATATAAAGTTTGTTCATATCTCACTTGCTCATTTCAGAGCGATGGAGGAAACTGAAACTAATGAACCAAGTAAAGATATAAATGAAACCGCGTTAGAAGGTAAAATTCTTAACCAGTTAATTCACCAAATTAATGCTGATGATATTCCCCAGACGCATTTTAAAGTAAAGAAAAAAATAAAAACGAGCAGCGTTGTGATAAATACCATCTTCACGGTGTTATTGATCGCTACGGTATTACATATCACTCTGTTTAATAAGTGGTCGAAGTATGTTTCACTTTTATCTGATGGTGATTTAAAGACACTACTTACATTATCAACTAAATACGATACGCTTTTAATTAGTGGGTTTGTATGTACTATCCTATCTTGTGTTTTTATTTACAAGTTAATAAAAACTCAAAAGAATCGTAATGTTCTTAAAAAAATAAATTTACAGGGCAATGAAATAGAGATTTTTGAAGAAAGTAAAGAGTCTTATTTTGATAGGTATTTAAATGAAGTATTGTACCTTTTCGAGAACGTTGATGCTGATGCCATTATTTTTGAAGATATGGACCGTTTTAATAGTAATAACATCTTTGAACGTCTTCATGAGGTGAATAGACTGGTTAATATTCAACGGGGCATAGCAGGGTGCAAAAAATCGACGTTACGTTTTATTTACTTACTTCGTGATGACATCTTCATTTCGAAGGATAGAACCAAATTCTTTGATTATATCATTCCAGTTATTCCTGTTGTTGATAGTTCTAACTCTTACGATCAGTTTATCTCACATTTTGATGATGGTGGTATTCTCAAGTTGTTCAATGAAAGATTTCTACAAGGGATGTCACTATATATTGATGACATGAGGATATTGAAGAATATTTATAATGAATTTCAAATTTATTATAATAAATTAAATACGACAGAGCTTGACTGTAATAAAATGTTGGCCATCATTGCCTATAAAAATATTTTCCCGCGAGATTTTAGTGAGTTGCAGCTTAATCAAGGTATGGTTTTTACCATATTTAGTGAAAAGGATAATATTATTGTAAAAGAAATAAGAGAAATAGAAAAAGATATTAGCGATAGAAAAAAAGAGATTGAGGTAATCAACGGTGAAATACTCAATTCTAGTCAGGAGGTTGATGCCATATATGATATGGAACTGTCTAAATATAATAATTCTTACTATCATCAGGCTGAGAAAGCTGATATAGAAATGAGAAGGGCGGCTAGAAAAGAAAGTGTTGAAAATAAAATCAATGGGAAAATAGAAGAAATCAATGAACTTATATCAAGGTTAAGAGAGGATTTGGTTTATTCTAGGAATAAAAAGCTTAAAGAAATAATAACAAGAGAAAATATTGATGAAATTTTTAAGCTCACCTATACCAATGAAATTGGAGAAAAAAGAGATTTTAATGAAATAAAAAGCAGTGAGTATTTCGACTTGCTTAAATACCTTATTCGTGATGGCTATATTGATGAAACCTATGCCGACTACATGACCTATTTTTATGAAAATAGCCTGAGTCGAATTGATAAGATGTTTTTACGCAGCATTACCGATAAAAAAGGCAAAGAGTTCACTTATCAACTCAAGAACCCCAAACTGGTCGTTGCCCGCCTTCGAGAAGTTGATTTTGAACAGGAAGAGGCGCTTAATTTTGATCTATTAGCTTATCTGCTTCAAACGCCAGCCCAAGTAAACTTAATAAAACGTTTATTCAAACAACTAAGAAAAGATAGAAGAGTTGAGTTTATTCGTGGCTACTTTGAAACTGAGAGGGTTCAGCCAGGTTTCATTAATCGATTAAATACGCAGTGGCCTGAGTTCTTTTCTTATGCGCTGACAGAGAGTGAATTTTCTGCTGATTGGGTTAGACGCTACTCTATAGGCACATTTTATTATTCTGACAGTAACGACATTGAGGCCATTAACATTGATAATTGTCTGGCTGATTATCTCTCGGATTCGGCGGATTATTTGGCAATATCAGAGCCGAAGGTTGACAAGCTAATTAGTGGTTTTAAGTTGCTTAACGTCTCTTTTGTCAGTATTAAATTTGAAAATGCAAATAAAGTACTCTTTGATGCGGTTTATCAGCATTCACTTTATGATATTAATTTTGCCAACCTGACCTTAATGCTGAGTAAGGTTTACACGCTTAACAGTGAAGATGATATTCGCCATAAGAACTATACACTAGTGATGTCACAGCCTGATTCTCCCTTGGCTAGTTATGTTAATAACCATATTAGTGACTATCTGGATATGGTTTTATCTAGTTGTGATGGTTCAATCGTGGATGATGAAGCCATTGTTTTATCCGTTCTTAATAATGAGAAAATATCTGATGAACAAAAAGGGCAGTATATAAACTCTTTGCAAACTTTCGTGACTTCTCTGAGTGAGGTTGAGAGCGAATCCTTATGGTCATCTTTGTTGGATAAAGATAGAGCTGTTTGCTCTGAGGAAAATATTGTCTCTTATTTTGAACGTGTTGATGTACTGGATGAGTCACTTATCGAATTTATCAATAGAACTGATGTAGAGCTGAATTTTCAAAATATTAACATTGATAATGAGCTTAAAAATAAATTATTTAAGTCGATTGTTATCTGTAATGATTTATCAAGTGATAAATATGAAAAATTAATTTGTTCACTAAATCTTATTTATAAAACCTCCTTTAGCGCTAGTAATATCGCGAGTGATAAGTTCAAAATATTAGTGGATAAAAATATTATTCGTATGAGTATTGTCCCACTTAATTTCATACGAGATAACTATCCGGAGCAACTTTTCTATTATATTCATAAGAATATCAGGGCATACGTTGAATTAATGACGATTGATAACTTTATTTTGGAGGAGGCTATATCAATACTTTCTTGGCAAGTTGATGATGATTTGAAAGTTAAGCTACTCGAGTTTGTTAAAACACCGTTGGCTATTCATGGTGGGAATTACTCTCAGGCTGTTAATGATTATATTTTAGAGAATAACTTTAAACCAGATGAACTCCTAATCTTGACGTCATCTTATAAAACTTGGGGAACCTCTACTCAGTCGCTCATCTTGAGTCGAGCAATACAGGATATATCAGCATTGATAGCAAGCCCTAATGATGTTTCTGAACCGTTACTAAAAAACCTGTTTGTGGCAGAGGGGCTGAATATGCAGAATAAAATAGCACTGCTAATCGCTTTGTTGCCGGGTAAGGATTTGAGTAAGACGACTTGCAAAGAGTATCTTGATCTGCTTGGTTTATCGGAGTTCAGTAAAATTTTAGGGCGAGGCAAACCTAGAATTGAAGTTGATTCAACTAATCAAAGTTTATTAACAGCATTAAGAGATAACCACTTCTTCTCTGATTTTGAGGTGGATGATGAAAATCCCACTTATTATAAAATAACAAGGCGGCGCTCTATGTTTGGCTCAGATACATAGCATTATGTATTTTTCTACAGTTTGGGCACTTTATAGTGCCCAATTTTTACGCTGAAACTTACGTAGCTAATCTGACTTTTTCCCAGTTGACGAGTACACCTAGGTGTTCGTGAAGCCCTCACTGTGTTGGGACAGATGCGAGCGTCCTCTCCTCGCTCATAGCAGACATTAGCTAGCTGTTGCATCCCCCAACAACAAAGAGTTTTCCCCTGCAACACCAAATCAATGCAGAAAGGCCGCGCTTCCGGTAAAGAAGCGTGGCCTTTCTGCATTTATGCCATTAACCATAAAGGAGTCTTATCATGAAATTAGCCAGCCGCTTCGGACGGATTAACCAGATTCGCCGCGACCGCCCACTGACAAATGACGAACTGATGGTCCATGTACCCAGTGTATTTGGTACCGACAAGCACGAATCCCGCTCAGACCGGTTACACCTACATTCCAACAATCACACTGCTTGAGAGCCTGAAGCAGGAAGGCTTCCAGCCGTTCTTTGCCTGCCAGACCCGCGTGCGCGACCTGAATAAGCGCGACCACACAAAGCACATGCTGCGGTTGCGGCGTGAAGGACAAATCACCGGCAAACAGGTTCCCGAAATCATCCTCCTCAACAGCCATGACGGATCCAGCTCATACCAGATGCTGCCGGGCCTGTTTCGCTTTGTCTGTCAGAACGGACTTGTCTGTGGTGAAACCTTTGGTGAGGTACGCGTGCCGCACAAGGGCAATGTGGTGGAAAAAGTCATTGAAGGGGCTTATGAGGTACTGGGGATATTTGACCGCGTGGAGGATAAACGGGATGCAATGCAGTCACTGTTACTCCCCCCCCCCGATACAGCAGGCTTTTGCAAAAGCCGCCCTGACCTACCGCTTTGGTGAAGAGCACCAGCCGGTGACGGAAGCACAGATACTGACGCCCCGACGCTCTGAAGACCGTCAGGACGACCTGTGGTCAGTTTTCAATCGTTGCCAGGAGAACCTTCTGAAAGGGGGGGCTGCCAGGACGTACCGCCAAAGGTAAACGCAGCCATACCCGCGCGGTTAAAGGCATAGACGGCGACGTTAAGCTCAATCGGGCGCTCTGGGTGATGGCGGAAGAACTGCAGCAGGCGCTGAGCTGATGCCGCCGCTCCATCTCTGACGACGATCTCTGCGCCTGGTGCTCTCACCTTCTTTATCGCCCCGGTGAACGCAGCCAGTACAGCTTAAACATCACTGAGGGGAGCTGGCCATCACGCTGTGATGAGAATGGCTATGCGCAATCCTGCCCGTTACTCCAACTGAACCAGCCCCCCAATCCGATAAATAAACAAGGAAAAACCAGCATGACCGACATTATTAATCTTAACGATACCCTCCCGTTACCGCCGCAACCTGCCGGTCCTTCGCCAGCGCTGACCGCCACCCTCGTACAGGACGAGTTGCGCATCAGCTTCTGGCCGCAACATTTTGGCAACATACCGCAGTGGATAATGCTTGAGCCGACTGTCTTCGCATGGATGGACCGCTTCTGTACAGACTACCACGGCGGTATCTGGAATTTTTACACCCTCAGCAACGGCGGCGCGTTTATGACCCCGGAAACGGAGAGCGATGAACGCTGGTCGCTGTTCAACCCCCTGAACGGCAACGGCGGTGAGCTCAGCGGCGAAGCTGCCGGAATTGCCGTCTGTCTGATGACTTACAGCCATCACGCTATGCGCACCGAATGCGACGCCATGACGGAGCACTATTACCATCTGCGGGACTACGCGCTGAACCACGCGGAGTGTAACGCCATTATGCACATCATCGACTGAGGTCAAAATTATGGAACAACAACTTCCGCTGTTTGCCCGTGAACTGGCCCCCACAGAACAGCAGACGGTCAGAGAAGCCTTAACCCTGCTGGAACACCAGTTACGAGAACCCGGCGCGTCGTTTACCTCCAGCCATGCCGTCCGTGACTGGCTGCGCCTGCAGCTTGCCACGCTGGAGCGCGAAGAATTTACCGCTCTCTTTCTCGATAACCAGCACCGGCTGATTGCGCACGACACGCTGTTCACCGGCACCATCAACCATACGCAGGTACATCCACGAGAAGTGGTGAAGGCTGCGCTGAAACATAACGCTGCCGCCATTCTCGTGGCGCACTGCCACCCGTCTGGTCTCGCTGAACCCAGCGACGCAGACAGACGAATCACCGAACGCCTGAAACAGGCGCTGGACCTGGTTGATATTCGCCTGCTGGACCATCTGGTAGTCGGCGGGATGGATATTGTCTCTTTTGCCGAACGCGGCTGGCTGTAAGGAGAATAGCGATGAAAATCATCAGCAAACGCCAGGCCATGACGATTTACCGTCAGCATCCGCAGGCCCGGGTGTTTCGCTTCTGCACCGGGCGCTACCAGTGGTCCGGCAGCGTCTGCCACTACGCAGGGCTCGAGGTGCAGGATACCAGCGGTGTGCTGGCCGTCTTTGCTGAACGTCGGCAGGACCGCAGCGGCCCGTATGTCACTCTGCGGTGCATCACACTCAACTGACTGCTAAGGAACATGACGATGCCGAATAACACACCGCCAGTAAACCATGACATCACCAAACCGTGGTGGGGGCTTAAACGCAGTATCACTCCGTGCTTTGGCGCACGCTTGGTGCAGGAGGGCAACCGGCTGCACTATCTCGCCGACCGCGCCAGTATTATCGGGCAGTTCAGCGATGCGGATTTACGTCATCTGGACCAGGTATTTCCTGTACTGATGAAACAGCTTGAACTGATGCTCACCAGCGGTGAGCTCAATCCACGGCACCAGCACTGCGTTACGCTGTACCACAACGAACTGACCTGTGAAGCGGATACGCTTGGTAGCTGTGGCTACGTTTATCTCGCTTTCTATCCCACCCAACGTTAAGTCCATTTCCCAACGAGAAACCTTATGAAAAATCTTCCTGCAAATCAGCGGGTGGCGAAACCATGCCCGCCGCTAGTACTTGTCTGGCAAACGTTGCTTACGCGCCTACTGGAGCAACACTATGGCCTGACTCTGAATGACACGCCATTCTGCGATGAAACAGTCATTCAGGAACATATTAACGGCGGTATCACACTGGCTGATGCCGTTAACTTTCTGGTGGAAAAGTACGAACTGGCTCGTATCGATCGCAGGGGATTTAGCTGGCAGGAACAATCGCCTTATCTGCGGGCTGTAGACATTTTGCGGGCGCGGCAGGCAACGGGTCTTCTGTTACGACAAGGCCATAATCTTTCGACGCGCTGAATCTTGCGAGTCTCCTTCCCAAATTACATTCCCGATCTGTCTTCCTTATTTACTCATTGCATAATGCGCCTGCCACTCCCGGCAGGCGTGTTTGCTTTTATACGGACAAAAATCATGCAAACAGAAGCTGAAGTCTTAACTGACCATAATGAGTTAATTTGCTCAACCAGTATCGAACGCATCGTCACAGGACGTGATGCTGCGCTGAGCCTGATAGAAATCCTGATCCATAAGCTTGATGATATCTCACGGCTAACCTCCAGCATCGGTGGTGATGTGGCGGAGCATTGGGCGATGCGACAGGGCCATTCCTTTGACTGCTGGCTGATGCAACCAGTAGATAAAGCGATGCCGGTGATTACCCGCAATATCGACCGCAGTATCTGGCGCGATCTGATGCTGAAGTCCGGGATGTTGACTCTGATGGATGCTGAAGCCCGTAGTCAGTGGGCAAAGAACCTGGAGGAGGGCGATCTCCCGGCGATTAGCGAAGCCAACATCCTAAGTACCTTTGAACAACTCCACCACAATAAACAGGATGTTTTCGAACGTGGGATTATCAACGTATTCAAAGGACTAAGCTGGGACTATAAAACCAACAATCCCTGTTATTTCGGTAAGAAGATTATCGTCAACAATCTGGTGAAGCATGACAGATGGGGCTTCAGTCTGAACTGGGGGTGGCGGCGCGACCAGTTAGCCGATCTGGAGAGAATGCTCTACCTGCTGGATGGTAAAACCATTCCCGATAACCGGCATGATGTCTCCATCCGGTTTATGGATTTTGTGCGCGATAATCCGCATCAGCAGATTTTCGAAGATGAGTTGTTCACTATTCGCTACTTTCAAAAGGGCAGTGGGCATATCACTTTTAAGCGTCTGGATCTGGTGGAGAAGATGAATGATATCGTGGCAAAGCACTTTCCGGGGATGTTGCCTGCAAAATGAGATGTGATGTTTTTATAGGCACCTCTATGCTAGACTTAATAGAAGTTATTAAATGTTATTAAAAGAGGTAATTCCTATGGGGTCGCTTACTAAACAAACCATCAGCGCACAGATACCCGTTGAATTGGCTGCAGCTGTTGAGAATCTGGCAATTGAGTTAGATCGTTCTAAAAGCTGGATTATTAAGGAAGCGTTGACCAGTATGCTGGCCGAAAGAGAACGGCGTCACCAGAGCATCCAGGCCGGTCTTGCCGATGTGGATGCCGGGCGCGTGGTGAGCCACTCGGACATGGTGGATTTTGCAAATCGCTTAAAGAAATCCTGATAAATGGAAATTTACTGGACGCTTAAAGCTCAGGATGACCTGGAGCGTATCTACCGTTTCGCCCTTCAGTATAGCCGCCAGCACGCCGATGACGTTTTGGATCGTCTGATTACTGGTTGTGCTGGTCTTACAGCGCATCCGGCAATTGGCGTACAGCCGACTCGGTATGAACCTCGGGAAGTCCGAAAAGTATTATTCGATGATTACGAGGTTCACTACGAAATTCGTGACAATGACATCTATATCGTGGATCTCTGGCATACCAGAGAAGAACGATGAAAAGATGCTCTTCACATTAGCGAGTATTTGCCAATGACTAAAAACTCATTTTTGTGTTTTTTACTCTTTATTGTGTTTTAATGATATCCATTACTTCTTGGTAAGTGGGGAGGGCATCATGCAAAACAAAATCAAAGAACTTCGTACTCAACTATCAATCACTCAGCGTGAATTGGCGGATATGGTTGGTACCAGCCAACAGCAGATCCAGCGTATAGAGACAGGGAAAGTTGCGGCCAAGTTAGGACTGGCGCAGGCGATAAGCGCTGTTTTAAAGAAACCATTGAATGCAGTTTTTCCTGGTAACGATACTTTATTGCAAAAAGTGCGCAATCAAAGTAGCCGTAGTGATGATGATCTGGAAAGCATCGCCGCTAGTGGTATTGAAATGGATGGCTGCATTTGGACGGTGAAACTCTGGTTACGAGGGCAGCAAGATTATTTGCTGTTACCCATTTCCCCGGCTGATAAGCGTCGTTTTTACTCATACTTTCAGGAAAGAGCAGCGCCTGATTATGAGCATTTCTTTGTTTTCGACTCTGAACAGCATCGTTATGCCTTAAATGCCCGAGAGGTGATTTTCCACCAATTCTTGTTTGATGGTTTTCCACCTATCCCTGATGAAGAGGCAAATGAAGAAAGATATGGGAATGTCCATATCACCATGGTGAATGGTGGTCCGGTTATTGAGCTTTACTGTGAGCCAGATGAGTCTGAGGACGAAAGTGATGGCGATATCGGTCAGTTGAATGCATTTTTTGACATTCTTGAATCAGAGCCGGAATCAACCGAGCGGTATCAGTTAACCGACATAGATGGGGAAGATGCTTTTATCCGTATTGGTTCTATTGCTATGGTGCGAGTCGCGCTTGACGCGTTAGAACCTGTGGAAGATGATGAGGAGTAATTTTAAGGTAAACGAACTTTCAGAGAATCGCGTTGAGTATACATGTGAGTATATATGGCGGTTCTCTTATTTTTCAATTTCAATTATTTCAGTTGGTTACGTAGAGAATCGCGGTGCGGCCTTCGCACTCATTCTTTAAACACCTCCTTCCTATGCCACTCCACAAACCCCTCCCTTGGATAATTCCCTTTCACCATCGGCAAAGCAATCTGCTTACCAGCAAAATCCCAGAACAACCGCCCAACAATCCCATTCCCATTCACCGCCTCTGATACCAGCACCCGCATATTCTCATCCAGCCCAATCGATCCCTTATCAAACGCCTTATGATGAATCGCACACAGCGCTAGTCCGTTCGGGATCTCACACGGTCCGCCAAACTGCTTCCACTTGATATGCGCGGCTTCAAGTCCAACAGAGGCGTTATCATGCCGCATATTGAATCCGCAAATTGCGCACTCGTAGTTATACGCACGCAATACCTGCTGGCGGAACAGCGGATCGCGAACCTTACGGTACTGCTGGATATCAAAGCCCATTTCATCCGCGATCTCTTCCTGAATGCTTTCAGGAAAGTGCGCTTCAAGGATCTGCTGCGCTAGCGAGCCGATCAGATTTTTGTTCTTATTCAGCAGCGCAAAGTGTTCTTCATCAAACCCGCCTGCGACATTATGTTCTACAAGTTCTTTAACAGGCGGTTGTTTACTGCCAGTGGTTGAGCAGAACTCAGTATTCTGAAGATCCCAGAACCCATCCCCCTTAAGCCGCCAGAAGGGCATGTTCGGGTAATGTGTCTTCCGTTGCGGTCCAAAGCGTTCTAACAGGCTAAGCAACTGCTCGTGTACCTCGGTTCCATAATCAAACAGTCGCGCATGCCCCTGCTGATAGTTCGCCAGAACGTACAGAAGCAATAAAGGCTTATGCGGCGCACGCTGTTCACCTTTGCGCCAGATGGTAATGTCGGCAATTGCCTGTTCGAGAGTTTTGCTGGAAGCCATCACGTTACGGAAGAAGGTAAATAATTGCGATGATGCTCGCAAAACCCAGACCAATCAACCCACAATCAACAAAAACATGACCTTACTGCCCACAACACTAATTCCTGAATCTCCCTCGCAAATTTCAAATTTGCCCCACCCAAAAACCGCTGTATTTATATTCAGCCCTGTATAATGAGCACCAGAAATTACGCCGAACGGCAAAGGAAGTATCAAGGAATATTTAAAGAGAGAATTCGCGATATGAAGGTGCTGCAACACCCCCATACCGCTAACCACAACCAACTATAACGGAGTTGAAAATGGCTGCGACGAATTTTAAGCCAGAGTTTACTGTTTTCAAAACAGAATCAGACGCTTTCACCGGCATGATTGAAAACCGCGAGCTGGTGCGCAAAAACAGCGCCCGCCGACTTCACGGCAACCAGCCCAACGCGGCGCCCGTCCATCCTCGCGCGGAAACGCCGCAGGACAGTGCCGCCTGCTGCGAACTGTATGCGCGCATAGATATGAAATATCTTCTTCTGGGCGGCGACTGGTTAACCCGTGCAGGCTTTATCAACGGTATGCCCGTGAAAATCCGCGCCATGAAAGACTGCATTGTGATTACGCAGCAGCATACAAGAGAATTATGGGGATGCCTGGAAGGTATGAGCGTGGTGAATATCAATAAACAGAAAGTCGCACAGTGGCTGAAGACCTTCCCGGGTGCGCTGAATGATACGGGTGATGTTCCGGTGATTAAGCGTGGCAGTGGGCAGGCTGTTTAAACTTCAAACCAGTATGCACGGGCATGTGAGCGCATTCCCGCACTACGCTAAAAGTCACTCAATCATGATGTATTTGGTCTTTCACAGTTTTAACCAGTACAGCATGGAGTTCGCCAACGGTTAAATCGCGTATCACAGGTTCCGGAATGCCTCGTAGCCTGCGAACTAAGCGGCAGATACCAAAGTAATCTATGCCCTCGGTGCTAAAAAGAAACTCGTTTTCAGCGAGGGAAAAAGTTTTCTCATAGCCATCTTCTTCAGTGACGAGCGTAACGCCAAACGCTTCCTCGCAGTCTTCAATCAGGGCATCGCCATCCATGCCGCAAATATCAAGATCGTCTTCGATTAGGTTGTTCTCAACAATAACGTATACGTTTATTAATAGATCGAGTTAACGCCTGGGACTGAACATCGAAGGTCCAAAGAAAACCAAAACAACCAACACAAACATCCCAATGATTTTTAGCGGCCAGGGTTCGAATACATCAAAGCACACAATTGCGCCTATAACTAATAGTGGTCCCCCCAATACTTCCAGTATTCCTTCTAAGATAGATAACTTATGAGGCAATACACGATTCAGTAAAAAACAAGTAAGGTGTGTACCTCCTAAAATAATGATTATAGCTAGAGTGCATTCTTTCCAGTTATCAGAGATACCTAAGCAAATGAGGCACAGTGTAATCACAAAAACACACAGTAACGTATTCAGCATGGAAATAATAAACTTACTCATATCATTTTACGCCGCGCATTAAAGATATAAAGAATCCATGAATATAGCATTCTTGAAAGAATGATAAACGACATTGGCTAATAATGGATTTAATACTTTATTTCGCCTCGTTTATTTCCGTAATAATCGATTTAGCGGCTTCGTACTCTTCCCACTCACTCCACCGCTAATTCTAACTTAACTAAACATCGGCACCCCCAGCCCAACCTTCACCGCCCTCAACGTCGCCTGCGTCACCCCCTGCGCCCGTTCCGTCCCACGCTTCAGCATCGCCATCAACTCTCCCTTGTCCTGCATATACATCGCCCTCCGCTCCCGCATCGGCGCAATCAGCTCCTGAAGGCACGCCTCCAGCTCGTTCTTGCACGCCCGGTCGCCCAGCCCGCCCGCCTGATAGTGCGCCTTCATCGCCGCCACTTTCTCCTTGTCCGGATGAAACGCGTCGAGGTACGTAAACACCACGTTCCCCTCAATCTGCCCCGGGTCGCTCACCTTCAGGTGGTTCGGGTCGGTGTACATAGCGCTGACCGCACGGTGAATGGTCTCTTCGCTGGCCGAAAGGTGCAGCGTGTTGCCCAGCGATTTCGACATCTTGGCGCTGCCGTCGATGCCGGGCAGGCGGCTGGTGTCGCTCAGCATCGCCTTGCAGTGGCGCAGCACCGGGGCAGGCAGCAGGCTGTTCATCTTGTGCACAATCTCGTTGGTCTGCTCAATCATCGGCAACTGGTCGTCGCCGACGGGCACGCACTCGGCCTTAAACGCGGTGATGTCCGCCGCCTGGCTGATGGGATAGGCCATAAACCCGACCGGCAGCGAGCGGGCAAAGCCCTTCTGCGCAATCTCGTTTTTCACCGTCGGGTTACGCTCCACGCGGGCGACGGTGACGATGTTCATATACAGCATCGTCAGCTCGGCG
>Ga0207713_1000681_pt1 | contig 31842 bp, 30 predicted proteins | sample KBSS64metaG_FD_184404 | JGI IMG/M metagenome (GOLD analysis project Ga0207713, IMG submission 184404) | Switchgrass rhizosphere microbial communities from Kellogg Biological Station, Michigan, USA - KBS S6-4 metaG (SPAdes) (version 2) | ecosystem: Host-associated > Plants > Roots > Rhizosphere >... | reverse complement strand
CGGGTCAGCGATGAAGTGGTGCTGCGCTTTGAGTTCCCGGAGCGACCGGGGGCGCTGTTCAATTTCCTGAATAAGCTGGGCGGGAAGTGGAATATCTCGATGTTCCACTACCGCAACCACGGCGCGGCGGATGGCCGGGTGGTGGCCGGTTTGGTAGTGCCGGAGGAGGAACGGCACCTGGTGCCCAAGGCGCTGGAGGAGATCGGCTATCCGTATTGGGATGAGACCAACAACCCGGCGTACAAGCTATTCCTGGGCTGATCCCGGTTCGCTTTTGATTCTGGCCGCAGGCCGTGGGAGCTGGCTTGCCTGCGATCTGCCGGGAACCGGCAGCAAAATCAGGCGCCTCGGTTGATTCAGACACACCGCAGGTATCTGGTTTACTGCCGCTGCGCGCCAGATCGCAGGCAAGCCAGCTCGGCCTTCGGCCAGAAGCGGGTCTGGCGTCTGTGCAGTCGCCCGCGGCGGTAAGCGGTGCTCCCAAGACGGGAGCATCAATCCATCACTGTGCCGGGGCGGCTTCGGGCGTTGGTTCGGCTGCAGGCTCCGCTGTGGGCTGGGCGGCAGGCGCTGGTTCGGCGGGCGCTGTCGCCTCGGCCTTGAACGGCTCAGGCTCGGCAGGTGCAGGCATTGGTTCGCTGCTCTGCTCGACGGTGGTGGCCGGTGCCGTGGCGGGTGTGGCCAGGGACGCAGGTGCCGCAGCAGGTGCAGGTGCGGCGGCGGGTGCAGGGGCTGGCGCTTCAGCCGGTTTCTGCTCGGTCAACGCAGCCGGCTTGGCGCTAGGCTCCGGCATGCCCAGGTCGGTCTTGGGTTTTTCTTCAATGTGCGCAGCCTTCTTCACTTCAGGCGGCAGGAAGTTTTCCACCAGCGCGAAGAAACGGTCGTAGAACTTGGAGGACGCCACTGTTTCACTGGCGACCTTGACCATCGAATCGTCAGTCGAGCCGATCGGCATCGACACCGAACCCAGCACGCCTACCCCAAGGCTCGCCGAGTTGTTCACCTTCTTCAGCGCATAACGGTCCTGCAGGGCGTTGGCGAACATGGTCGCTTTGCCATCGGCACCACCATCGGCGGCACAGACCACGTTGAAGCTGATCTCCATGTGAGTTTCGCCGGTCTGCTGGAAGCTCTTGTGACCGGCAATCATCTTCGGATCGCTGCTGGTGATGATGTAGCCCTGGCTCAGCAGTGCGCGGCGGCCTGCTTCACAGGTGGCGGCATCGGAAACCGGATAGTTGCGCGAGAATGTTCCGGCGTCATCGAAGTTTTCGTGTTCGTAGACAGTCTGCTTCTTCGACGAACAGCCTGCGGCGGCCAGCAAGGTGATCGCCCAGCATGCGGTACGAAAGCTCAGTAATTTAGACATCAAACATCCCGGGGAAAAAGGCCGACAGAACAGTAGACCACAGAAAACCGCCGCCAAGTCTGCAACAAGGCCAGCGCAGGATCAACGCAGAGTTTGCAAGGATGTGGATACATCCAAACTTTGAGCCTACTACGCTCTTGCTGGCGGCGGCCTGAACGGGGTCGTTCAGGCGATTTATGGCCAGACGCTGCTCTGTGCGAAAAATCGCTGAACGGAGGCCGGATTGACTGACGGTCGTCGATCCTGACCTCCTGGCGCCGCGCGATCAGACTTCGCCGCGTTCCAGACGCACGCCCAGGAACTCCAGCGCGCGCCAGTAGCCTGGGTAGGTCTTGGCGACGCAATCAGGGTCCTGGATGCGGATGCCGGACACCTTGAGGCCCGCCAGCGCGAAGCACATCGCGATGCGGTGGTCGGAATGGGTGTCGATCAGGCCTGTGCTGCTGGTGCCCGCAAGGCCCGGATCAGCCGCTACCAGAAGATCGTCGCCTTCAACGGTCGCAAGGCCCGGACGCACCTGGTTCAAGCCATCGTGGAGGGCCTGGACGCGGTCACATTCCTTGACCCGCAGGTTGGCCAGGTCAACGAAGCGCACCGGCGTTTCATTGAAGGCAGCCAGCACAGCCAGGGTCGGAATGGCGTCCTGCATCTGCGAACCGTTGACCACGGCCGGCATGTTCGGGAACTGCGCGATCACTTCCAGCGCCTTGGCGTCGGGCTGGGTGAAGGCGTCAGCGGCCACGCCCAGGTCGATCTTGCCCGACGTCAGGGCTTCGGCGGCCCACAGGTAGGTCGCGGCAGAAGCGTCAGGCTCGATGTAGTAATCGCACGCGGTGTAGCCGGTCGGCGACACGCGCCACAGCGCTTCGTCCACCACCTCGACTTCAGCACCGAAGGCGCGCATGCAGGCGATGGTCAGGTCAACGTAACCGCGTGCACCGATTTCCTTGCCGGTCAGCGCCACTTCAATCGGTGCATCGCCGCAGGCCGCGACCATCAGCAGTGCCGAGACGTACTGGCTGGACAGGCCGCCGTCGATTTCGAAACGGCGGGCCTTGATCGAGCCACTGCCCTGCACCACCACCGGAGGGCAACCGGTGGCGCTCTCGGCGCTCAGGCCACCCTTGCGCAGGGATTCGAGCAGCGGGCCGATGGGGCGTTTCTGCATGTAGTGGTCGCCGTCCAGGGTGACGCTGCCGTCGACGGTGCACACCGCAGCGGTCAGGAAGCGCACGGCCGTACCGGCATTACCCAGGAACAGAGGGCCCTCTGGCGCCTGCAAGGTGCCGTTGCCGGTAACCACGAAACTGGTGTCGTCCGGCTCGTCGATGGTCACGCCCATCTGCCGCAGCGCATTGGACATGTGCCGGGTGTCGTCGCTCTTGAGCGCGCCACGCAGGTGGCTGGTGCCCTTGGCCAGGGCCGCCAGCAGCAGCGCCCGATTGGTGATCGATTTCGAGCCAGGTGGTGCGACATGCCCCGTCAACGGTACGCCCGGTGGGATCACAGTGATCGTTTGGTTCATGCCCATGGTCCAGCTCTCCAGATTCGAAATCAGCGACGCTTCAAACAAGCCGCCAATAATGGCATTTATCGTTGCGCTGTGCAGCAATCGCTGTCGAATCTGACCACCCGGGCCTGAACGACAGGCACAAAAAAAGCGACCCTAAGGTCGCTTTCTTTGTCGCTTCAAGGAGTTCAAGGGCCTTGAAGCTATGTATGGCGCAGCGGACGGGACTCGAACCCGCGACCCCCGGCGTGACAGGCCGGTATTCTAACCGACTGAACTACCGCTGCGTGTCGCACAGACTTTCATCTGTTTAACTCTGTTGAAACATGCCGTGAGGCATACTTCGTAAAACACTGATTGAATGCCTTGGCTTCAATCTCAGATCCGTCTGCCTAGGCAAGACGACTCTGGAAAAGATGGCGCAGCGGACGGGACTCGAACCCGCGACCCCCGGCGTGACAGGCCGGTATTCTAACCGACTGAACTACCGCTGCGCAGAGTGGACTATTCGTCCTGCTGAATCTCAGTAACCTTCAGCGTTTTGTTACCAGCTTATAAAGCTGCTCAACGATGGTGGGTGATGACGGGATCGAACCGCCGACCCTCTGCTTGTAAGGCAGATGCTCTCCCGGCTGAGCTAATCACCCTTTGCTTCGCTGAGGCCGCGAAATTTACGCAGGTACCGAACCTAAGTCAATACCCTGCTTGAAGTTTTTTTAAAAAAGTCGATTTTGAGCGATACGCCATAAACGAAAAAGCGGGCCATCAGGCCCGCTTGATAGATCACTCGACGTAAATCATCTTCTTGCTCATGCCGCCGTCGACGACGAACTCCTGCCCGGTGACGAACCCGGAGTTCTTCGACAGCAGCCAGGCGACCGTTGCCGCGACATCTTCCACCGTCCCTACCCTGCCCGCCGGATGCTGCGCATGATCGGCGTCGGTCAAAGGCTCAGCACGGCGCGCGGAAGGATCACGGGCATCGATCCAGCCGGGGCTGACGGCATTGACCCGCACTTGCGGCCCCAGGCTCATGGCCAGCGCGTGGGTCAGTGCCAGCAGCCCACCCTTGCTCGCTGCATAGGCTTCGGTATCGGGTTCCGATTGCCGGGCGCGCGTCGAACTCAGGTTGACGATACTGCCGCCATGGGCACGCAGATAAGGCGCACAGTGCTTGGCAAGCAGCATGGGCCCGGTGAGGTTGACCGCCAGCACGCGATTCCAGTGCGCAAGGTCCAGGCTTTCCAGCACGGTATTGCGTGGGTCGGCCACCGCCGCGTTGCACACCAGCGCATCGAGCCGGCCAAAGATACCCAGTACCTGGGCAACGCCATTGGCCACCTGCTCTTCGCTGGCGACGTCCATGGTGATGAACGAGGCGTTGTCGCCCAGCACATCGGTCACGGCCTCGCCGCGCTGACGATCCACGTCGGTGAGCACAACCTGCCAGCCTTCGGTAATCAGCCACGCGGCGATGCCCAGGCCGATGCCGCGCGCGGCACCGGTGACCAGGGCAACGCGGCCGTTGTGCACGCTCGCGGGGTCTATCGCGTATTCAGTCACGCTGTCACTCACAACGCAGCCAGGCCACGAGCCAGATCCGCCTTGAGGTCGGCAACGTCTTCCAGGCCCACGGCAACCCGGATCAGGCTGTCGCGGATCCCGGCGGCTTCACGCTCCTGCGGCGACAGGCGCCCGTGGGACGTGGTGCCCGGATGGGTGATGGTGGTCTTGGTGTCACCCAGGTTGGCCGTGATGGAGATCAGGCGAGTGGCATCGATGAAGCGCCAGGCGCCGTCTTTGCCACCCTTGACCTCAAAACTCACCACCGCGCCGAAGGCTTTCTGCTGACGCTTGGCCAGATCGTGCTGCGGATGGCTTTCGAGACCGGCGTAATGCACCTTCTCGATGCCGTCCTGCTGCTCCAGCCATTGCGCCAGTTCCAGCGCGTTCTGGCAGTGGGCACGCATGCGGATGTTCAGGGTTTCGAGGCCCTTGAGGAACAACCAGGCGTTGAACGGGCTCAGGCTCGGGCCCGCGGTGCGCAGGAAACCGACGACTTCCTTCATCTGCTCGCTGCGGCCAACGACCACGCCACCCATGGCGCGACCCTGACCGTCGATGAATTTGGTGGCCGAATGCACCACCACGTCAGCGCCCAGGCGCAGCGGCTGTTGCAGCGCAGGCGTGCAGAAGCAGTTGTCCACTACCAGCATCGCACCCTTGGCGTGGGCGATTTCGGCCAGCGCGGCGATGTCGACCAGTTCGGCCAGCGGGTTGGACGGCGACTCGACGAACAAGAGCTTGGTGTGGGGCTTGATCGCCGCGTCCCAGCCAGAAAGCTCAGCCAGGGCGACGTAATCGACCTGCACGCCAAACCGCTTGAAGTACTTTTCAAACAGGCTGATGGTCGAACCGAACACGCTCTTGGACACCAGCACGTGGTCGCCGGCACTGCACAGGCTCATGACGGTGGCCAGGATGGCCGACATGCCGGTGGACGTTGCCACGGCCTGCTCGCCACCTTCAAGCGCCGCAATGCGCTCCTCGAAAGAGTGCACGGTCGGGTTGGTGTAGCGCGAATAGACGTTGCCCGGCTGGTCACCGGCAAAGGTGGCAGCCGCATCAGCCGCCGTGCGAAACACGTAGCTGGAGGTGAAAAACAGTGGATCGCTGTGTTCGCTCTCCGGCGTGCGGTGCTGACCAGCACGGACAGCGAGGGTATCGAAACCCACGCCGTCCAGATCGCTGTCCAGTCGTCCGGCATCCCATTGCTGAGTCATGCCGTCTACTCCTTGTCTGAATTAGTTGTTGTACAGGTCGATGATCGCACTGACTGCCTGATTCTTGACCTTGGAGGCGTCGTTGCGCGCCTGCTCGATCCGGTTCAGGTAATGCTCGTCGATATCACCGGTCACGTACTTGCCGTCGAAGACCGAGCAATCGAAGTTGTCGATCTTGATCTTCTTGCTGCCGCTGACCGCCTCGATCAGGTCGGTTAGATCCTGATACACCAGCCAGTCGGCACCGATGAGGTCGGCCACGTCCTGGGTAGTACGGTTGTGAGCGATCAGCTCGTGAGCACTCGGCATGTCGATGCCGTAGACGTTAGGGAAGCGTACGGCCGGGGCCGCAGAGCAGAAATACACGTTCTTGGCTCCAGCTTCGCGGGCCATCTGAATGATCTGCTTGCAGGTGGTGCCGCGCACGATGGAGTCGTCCACCAGCATCACGTTCTTGCCGCGGAACTCAAGCTCGATGGCGTTGAGCTTCTGGCGCACGGACTTTTTCCGTGCAGCCTGGCCCGGCATGATGAAGGTCCGGCCGATGTAACGGTTCTTGACGAAGCCTTCGCGGAACTTGACGCCCAGGTGGTTCGCCAGCTCCAGGGCGGCGGTACGGCTGGTGTCGGGGATCGGGATGACCACGTCGATGTCGTGATCCGGACGCTCGCGCAGGATCTTGTCGGCCAGCTTCTCGCCCATGCGCAGACGCGCCTTGTAGACCGAGATGCCGTCGATGATCGAATCCGGACGCGCCAGGTAGACGTGTTCGAAGATGCATGGCGCGTATTTCGGGTTGGCGGCGCACTGGCGGGTGTGCAGCTTGCCATCTTCGGTGATGTACACCGCTTCGCCCGGGGCCAGGTCACGGATCAGGGTGAAGCCCAGCACGTCCAGGGACACGCTTTCGGAGGCGATCATGTACTCGACGCCTTCGTCGGTGTGACGCTGGCCGAACACGATCGGGCGGATGGCGTCAGGGTCGCGGAAGCCGACGATGCCGTAGCCGGTGATCATCGCCACGACTGCGTAGCCACCACGGCAGCGGTTGTGCACGTCGGTGACGGCCGCGAAGATGTCTTCTTCAGTTGGCTGCAGCTTGCCGCGAACGGCCAGCTCGTGGGCGAACACGTTGAGCAGTACTTCCGAGTCGGAATTGGTGTTGACGTGGCGCAGGTCAGATTCGTAGATCTCCTTAGCCAGTTGCTCGACGTTGGTCAGGTTGCCGTTGTGGGCCAACGTGATGCCGTACGGCGAGTTGACGTAGAACGGCTGGGCTTCGGCCGAAGTCGAGCTGCCCGCTGTTGGATAGCGTACGTGACCAATGCCCATGTGACCGACCAGGCGCTGCATATGGCGCTGCTGGAAAACGTCACGGACCAGACCGTTGTCCTTGCGCAGGAACAACTTGCCATCGTGGCTGGTCACGATACCGGCAGCGTCCTGGCCGCGGTGCTGGAGGACGGTGAGCGCGTCATACAGCGCCTGATTGACGTTCGACTTGCCGACGATACCGACGATGCCACACATGCGACACAACCCCTACTTAGTGGAACTGGATTTACCGAGCACATCCTGCGGCGTTACCGACGGCAGGAGGTGATCCTTGAACGGGATATCAACAGGTACGCTGACCCCGCTGGCTAGCCACTTGCTGGACATCCCGAGAATCAGGTTTTTCGACCAGTCAGCGACCATGACAAATTGCGGCAGCAGCCTTGACTGCTGCCACCATTGATCCTGTTGTACCGGGCCCAGGCTCAACAGCCCTACCGCTACCACGACCAGCAGGCCTCCGCGCGCAGCGCCGAAGACCATGCCCAGAAAACGATCGGTTCCGGAAAGCCCGGTGACGCGAATCAGTTCCCCGATCAGAAAGTTGACCATGGCGCCGACCAAGAGGGTGGCGACGAAAAGAATGGTGCAGCCCGCGATGACGCGCGCCGAAGGTGTTTCGATGTAATTGACCAGATACTGGGCCAACGAACCGCCAAACATCCAGGCAACAGCACCTGCGATGATCCAGGTCAGCAAGGACAGCGCTTCCTTGACGAAGCCGCGCTTGAGACTGATCAAAGCGGAAATGACGACAATCGCAATGATTGCCCAGTCAACCGGAGTAAATGACACGTTGCAGCCTACAGACTGATGAGGCGGCGCATTTTAGCAGAGCCCGCGCGTGGCGGTAAGCGGGGATTGCGGGTGTCGGGTAATAAAGGCGAACTATTGGACTTTGGGCAGGGAGCTTGAGTGAACGCCTCGTAGCAGCACGGTTTGCCGGCGGGGCGGTGTTTCAGGCACTGCATCGTTGACTGACACGCCGCCCCCGCCGGCAAGCCGTGCTGCTAGGGGGGGTCTGGCGTTGCGCTTATTTGCGCTCTGGCTGGAAGCGCACGACGATGCCCTTGAGCTTCTGCTGCTTGTCGAGCTGGTCACGCAGGCGGTCGGCCTCGGCGCGCTCGATCAAGGGACCCACGAACACCCGGTTCACACCATCGGAGGTGCGGATGTAGGCGTTGTAGCCCTGGGTGCGAAGGGTTTTCTGCAGGTTGTCGGCGTTGGCGCGGTTGGACAGGCTGGCCACCTGGACCGCCCAGGTGACCGACAGGCCATTGGCATCGACGCGGCTTGGCTCGGCGGCCGGCGCGGCGGGAGCCGGTGCTGGTGCCGGTGCCGCCGTTGCCGGTTTGGCTGGCGCGGGGGCTGGAGCCGGGGCCACCTTGGCCACAGGCGCAGGCTTGGCCGGCGCCGGGGCGATCGGCATCGACGGAGGCTGGTGGCTGGTCACGGGCTGGGTGGGCTGCGTCAGCTCTTCGTCGCTGGGCACAGGTTCCTGCGGCAGCGGCTGCTGCTCGGGCACCGCGACCGGATCGACCTTGACCTGAGGCACGACAGGCGCCTGGGGAGCGGCTGGCGCATCCACCTGCACATGGCGCGCCTCGTCCTGACGCGAAAACAGCATCGGCAGGAAAATCACCGCAATGGCAATCAACACCAGTGCGCCAACCATGCGCTGCTTGTACGCCTTATCCAGCAAAGCCATGTGTCACTTCCTCCGTGACGTGCCAGCAAGCCATTCCAGGGCCTCGGCGACGCAATAAAAAGACCCGAACAGCACGATTTCGTCGTCGGCTGTTGCCTGTGCGCACTGAGCCTCAAGGGCCAATGCGACACTCGGGTAGGACGCCACCTGAGCGCCAAGGTTCTGCAGCGCCTGAGCGATTTCCTGCTCCGAACGGCTGCGCGGGGTCGGCAATGGCGCCACCGCCCAACTGCTGAAGCTGCCCACAAGCTCGGTCAGCACGCCTTCCAGATCCTTGTCGCCAAGCAGGCCGAACACCGCCAGACGCTTGCCGGACACCGCGCGCTGATTCAGGCGCTGAGCCAGAAACACCGCCGCATGGGGGTTGTGGCCCACATCCAGCAACAGGTGCAGCTGCTTGCCCTGCCACTCGAACGAGCGACGATCCAGCCGTCCGGTCACACGGGTGTCCAGCAGCGCGGTACGGATCGAGGTTTCCTGCCAGGGCAAATCCATCAGCAAGAATGCCTGCAGCGCCAATGCAGCGTTCTGCATCGGCAGATCGAGCAACGGCAGGTCGCGCAGTTCGACACGCTGACCGCCAGCATCGGTGCCGGACCAGTTCCAGCCGGTGGCGTGCACGTCCAGATCGAAATCCCGACCACGCACAGACAGCGGGCAGTTCAGCGCGCCCGCTTTGTCCAGCAGAGGTTGCGGAGGATCGATATCACCACAGAGCGCCGGGCGCCCTTCGCGAAAAATCCCGGCCTTCTCGAACGCCACCGATTCGCGGGTATTGCCTAGCCACTCGGCGTGATCCACGCCAATGCTGGTGACCAGCGCCATGTCGGCGTCGATCAGGTTCACCGCATCCAGGCGCCCGCCCAGGCCGACCTCAAGCACCACAGCATCGAGCGCTGCCTGCTTGAACAGCCAGAACGCCGCCAGGGTGCCCATCTCGAAGTAGGTCAGGGAGGTATCGCCACGGGCCTTCTCGATCACCTCGAAGGCCTGGCACAGCTGTGCATCGGTCGCCTCGACACCCTGAATCTGCACTCGCTCGTTGTAGCGAACCAGATGGGGCGAACTGTAGACACCGACTTTAAGCCCCTGCGTCTGCAGCAACGAGGCAACAAACGCGCAGGTCGAGCCCTTGCCGTTGGTACCGGTGACGGTAATGACGCGAGGTGCCGGGCGGCTCAGACCAGCCTGCTGCGCTACCTGTTGCGAACGCTCCAGCCCCATGTCGATGGCCGAGGGATGCAATTGCTCCAGATAGCTGAGCCAGTCGCTCAGAGAGCGTGCGGTCATATGTTGGCCGGTGCAGGTGGAACGACGATAGGTTCGAGTTTCGGCGCAACGAATTTCGGCGTCGGCAGGCCCATCATCTGGGCCAGCAGGTTACCCAGGCGCGGGCGCAGTTCCTGACGGGAAACGATCATGTCGATTGCACCGTGATCCAGCAGGAATTCGCTGCGCTGGAAACCTTCCGGCAGTTTTTCACGCACGGTCTGCTCGATCACGCGAGGGCCGGCGAAACCGATCAGTGCTTTAGGCTCGGCAACGATCACGTCACCCAGCATCGCCAGGCTCGCCGACACACCGCCGTAGACCGGGTCAGTCAGCACGGAGATGAACGGCAGGCCTTCTTCACGCAGGCGGGCCAGCACGGCCGAGGTCTTGGCCATCTGCATCAGGGAGATCAGCGCTTCCTGCATGCGTGCGCCACCGGAAGCGGCGAAGCAGATCATAGGGCAGCGGTTTTCCAGCGCGTAGTTAGCCGCCTGAACGAAACGCTCGCCGACGATGGCACCCATCGAGCCGCCCATGAAGGAGAACTCGAACGCGCTGCACACCACCGGCATGCCCAGCAGGGTGCCGCTCATGGAGATCAGGGCATCTTTTTCGCCGGTCTGCTTCTGGGAAGCGACCAGGCGATCCTTGTATTTCTTGCTGTCGCGGAATTTCAGGCGGTCAACCGGCTCAAGGTCAGCACCGATTTCCTGACGACCTTCGACGTCCAGGAAGATGTCCAGACGCGCGCGAGCACCGATGCGCATGTGGTGGTTGCACTTGGGGCAGACGTCCAGGGTCTTTTCCAGCTCCGGACGATACAGCACCGCCTCGCACGACGGGCACTTGTGCCAGAGGCCTTCAGGTACCGAGCTTTTCTTCACCTCGGAACGCATGATCGAAGGGATCAGTTTGTCTACCAACCAGTTGCTCATGCTTTCTTTCTCCAGTACCTACGGCTGGAACGCGATGGCGATCAATGCCAACGCCAGCCCTTAAACTAAATTCATGTGCAGTGTCGTGAAACGCCCTGCAACGATCGACACACGTGCCTGACCTGCCGAACGACGCTTCTTCGATACTGCCCTCGATTTCCTTCAGCGAAACGCTTGTACGTCTTCGCCTGTTAAATTTTTTGACCAGCCACAAACCCTGGCCGCAGGCTAGTGGACGGCGACCGCCTGTCCGCCGTCACATCGACGAGCGATACCTGCGCTAAAAAACCTCATGCCCCGTGGACAGCACTCATGAACGCCCGGATCTTGTCGTGATCCTTGATGCCTCTGGACATTTCTACCCCGCCACTGACATCCACCGCGTAAGGCCGTACCTGTGCAATGGCCTGAGAGACGTTAGCCGAAGTCAGCCCGCCCGCCAGGACGATGGGTTTGCTCAATTGCTTTGGAATCAGCGCCCAATCGAAAGTTTCGCCGGTGCCACCGGGCACGCCCGCGACGAAGGTGTCGAGCAGAATGCCGCTGGCCTTGTCGTACAGGGCGCAGCTGGCGGCGATGTCGTCACCGGCCTGCACCCGCAGGGCCTTGATCCATGGTCTGCCGTAGCCTTCGCATTGCTCGGGGGTTTCGTCGCCATGGAACTGGATCAGGTCCAGATGCACCACTTCCAGCAATGCCTTCAATTCCTCGCGGTCAGCGTTGACGAACAGCCCGACCGTGCTGATGAAGGGAGGCAACTGGGCGATGATGCGCTGTGCCTGCTCGATCGTGACCGCACGCGGGCTCTTGGGATAGAACACGAAACCGATCGCATCGGCACCCGCCTCGACAGCGGCCAGCGCATCTTCTATGCGGGTAATCCCGCAGATCTTGCTGCGAACGGCTGACATGTGGTGAAGGCCTCAATGCGACGAAAGTCCCGGATGGTAGCAAATGCTTGTGTAGGCGTCAGCCGTCCAGTTCCGAGAAACCCGTCAGAAAATGCGGCCCGATGTAACGTTCGGGCAGCGGGAACTCGTCGCGGTACTCAACCTGCACCAGATACAGCCCGAACGGATGCGCCGTCACGCCACCGGTGCGACGCACCCGGCTTTCCAGCACCTCACGGGCCCACTCGATGGGCCGCTCCCCTGCCCCGATGGTCATCAGCACACCGGCGATGTTGCGCACCATGTGGTGCAGGAAGGCATTGGCGCGAATGTCGAGCACGATCATCTTGCCGTGACGGGTCACGCGCAGGTGGTGCAATTGCTTGATCGGCGACTTGGCCTGGCACTGCCCGGCACGGAACGCGCTGAAATCATGGGTGCCCACCAGATACTCGGCGGCCAGGGCCATGCGCTCGACGTCCAGCGGGCGGTGGTTCCAGGTGATTTCCTGGCCCAGGTGCGCCGGGCGAATCTGATCGTTGTAGATCACGTAGCGATAACGGCGGGCGATAGCCTTGAAGCGCGCGTGAAAATGCCCAGGCATCTCTTGGGCCCAAGTGACGCTGATGTCATGGGGCAAATTGATGTTGGCGCCCATGGTCCAGGCCTTCATGGTGCGCACGGCCTGGGTGTCGAAATGCACGACCTGGCCGCAGGCATGCACGCCCGCATCGGTGCGCCCGGCGCACATCAGGGAGACCGGCGAATCGGCGACCCTGGACAGCGCGTTTTCCAGGGTTTCCTGAACGGTCAGCACACCGGTGGATTGACGCTGCCAGCCGCTGTAGCGCGAACCTTTGTATTCAACGCCCAGGGCGATTCGGAAAAAGCCTTCGGCGGCCATTTCGGCGGCCGCTGTCTCTGCCTGAGTATCTGTAGTTGCCAAGAGCTTGGAGCCTGTCGATGTGCGCAAGGGCGGCCATTATACGGATGGCGGCGAAAGACGCCATTCTCAAAGCCATGGACACACACCCGTAGCAGTCCGGCTTGCCGGCGACAGCGATTATGAGTACGTCGACGCCGGCAAGCCGGACTGCTACGGGGCGTGGTCATACCCGGAAACGAAAACGACCGCCGAAGCGGTCGTTTTGTTGGGGCTGGCGAAGCCAGATCAGGCCAGTCGCGAGAGCATCTCGCGGGCTTCGGTTTTCTGGCCGTCATCACCTTCGGCCACCACCTCATCGAGAATGTCGCGAGCACCGTCGGCGTCGCCCATTTCGATGTAGGCGCGGGCCAGGTCCAGCTTGGTCGCTGCCTCGTCGGTGCCCGACAGGAAGTCGAACTCCGGCTCGTCGTCGGCCGCCAATGCATCCTCGGTGAACATCGCAGGCTCATCGAACGGCTTGGCTATCGGCGGCTGCTCCAGGCTCTGGGACAGACGCTCAAGCTCGGCGTTGACGTCATCGATCTCGGACGCGAATGCTGCAGAGGCGTGATCGGTTTCCATCTCATCAGCCAGCGACAGATCGAAATCGGCCGGCAGTTCCAACTCATCGTCAACAGCCGGTTTGCTTGCACCCAGATCAGCCGTCTCCTCGAACGCCGGCAGATCGCGCAGTTCGTCTTCCAGGCCCAGCAAATGATCGTCTTCGGCCTTCAGCTCGGGCTGATCTTCGGCCAGGTTCAGATCGAAATCCGAAAGATCGGTGGGCTCGGCTGCCTTGGCTTCGGTCTGTTCGCGCAGGATCGAATCGAAATCCAGATCGTCCGGGGTAGAGCCACCGAATGGCGCGTCCAGATCCAGATCGTCGAGTTCGGCGTCAGCCACTAGCGTCTCGTGTGCGGGGGCCAGCGTGGTGCTTTCCAGATCATCCAGGCTCAGGTCGAACGCGGTGTCGAAATCTTCGGGCGCCTCTGCCACAGGTTCGGCGACCGGCTCGACGACCGGCTCAGGCGCCACTTCAGGTTCGGACTTGTCGGTAAGAAGGTCCTCGACATACTTGGCGTCCATTTCCGCCGCCAGCGCAGCGGCCGCCGCGACACCCGCTGCCGCCGAAGCAGCAGCCGCCATGGCCGGATAACGGGTTTTCAGCTGTTCGACTTCAGCGTGGTTCTTGCCGGTGGCCACCAGTTGGCGCTCCTGGGCAACGAAACCGGCCTGGCTGTCCTGCTGGGCATAGATTTCCATGAGCTTGAGACGCAGATCGCTGCGCTGTGGCTCTTCCTTGATGGCGTCTTCCAGCAACGCAGCCGCCTGATTGGTGCGACCGTAGGCGACATGGATTTCTGCCTGGACGAGTACGTCAGCCGGGCGCTCGCGGGTCGGCTCAATGATGACGGCCGCCAGCGGCGCCTGCTTTACCGCGGGCGGAGGAACCTCCAGACCCTCGAAACTGCTTTCGGGCATGTCCATGTCGGTGGCGAAATCGGACTCTTCAGACAGCGCACGGGCCATTTGTCGATGCTTCTCGGCCTCGATCATTGCATTGCGACGACGGGCCAACAGCAGCAGAAGCAAGAGCAGAACCAGCAGCGCACCGCCGCCGATGATGCCCATCAGCATTGGGCTGGCGAGAATCTTGTCCAGCGCGCTCTGATCGTCCTGTGCCGCCGCATCAGCAGGCACTACCAACGGCTGGTCCGGGGTGGCATTGCTGACATTTGCACCATCGACCGGCAGCGCATCTTCGGGCGCGATTTCGTTCGGCGGCTTGCTGGCGGCGTCTGGCGCAGCGGGCTTGGCCACGATCTCGGCAGGCATCGCCGGGTTCGCGGCGTTATTGGGATTGGTCACGCTGTTGGGGCTGACGGTGCCGTTGGCACTGTCGACCGGCGGCGGAACGACGGCGCCTGCGGCCTGCATCTTGGCCAACTGGTCGTTTTTAAGCTGGATCAGGCGTTGCAGTTTGTCGACCTGGCTTTCCAGATCGCTCATGCGGCTTTTCAGCTCGGCGTTGTCACGACGGGTGCTGTCCAGACTCTCCTGGGTGGTCGCCAGTTGATTGCTCAGTTCGGCGTTATCGCCTGCGGCACCTTTGGCGCCCGGCTTGTTGGCCGATACCAGGCTGAGGTTGTCCTTGGCCTCGATCTGCGACGGCGCTGCGCCTGCACGCTCACGACGGGTCGCGTCGACCTGACGCGCACCTGTTGGCAGGCGACGGCCTTCACGCCAGGCACGGTTCTGTTCGGCCACCTCAGCCACGGCACGCGGCTGCGGCGTGGCACTGACTTCCTGGGGCGACGGCAGGCGCAACACCTGGCCTTTCCTCAGGCGGTTGATGTTGCCCGCGATAAAGGCATCCGGGTTGAGCGCCTGGATCGCCAGCATGGTCTGCTGAACGGTGCCGCCGTTGCGCACGCGCTCGGCGATTTCCCACAACGTGTCGTTGTTGGCAGTGGTGTACTGGGTGTATTTCGGTTCGGCCGGCGTTGCAGGTGCAGGCGTCGGCGCAGGCGCCGGAGCTTGTGCGACAGGCGCCTGCACCGGGGCGACAGCCGGGGCGGTCGATGGCAACTGCGTGGTGGCTGCCGCAGCAGCCTGTGGCAACACCTTGGGCGGATCGAGCAACAGGCTGTATTCGCGCAACACCCGGCCGTTTGGCCAGAGCACCTGCACGAGGAATTTCACATACGGGTCACGGATGGGCTTGGTCGAGGTGATGCGCAACACGCTCTTGCCAGCGGGGTTGACCACCGGGGTGAACGTCAGATCATCGAGGATCGCCATGCGGCCGACGCCCGCCTGGGCGAATTCGGCTGAAGTTGCCAGACTCGGCACCACCTGCGCAGAGTTCAGGTCCTGCACCTGTGTCAGTTCGATCTCGGCCAGCAGCGGTTGATTCAGGCTCGACTTGACGGTCAGCCCGCCCAGGCCAAGCGCCTGGGCCATCCCGGATGACAGCGCCGAAGCCGCAGCAATTGCTAAAACCAGTTTACGAACCTGAACCATAGCCCATCCCTTGTTTAAAATTTCCCCGGCGACCGAGAATATAAAGCCTGCTAGGGCGTAGGGCGTGTCAACACGCCACAGCTAGAATGATTCTTTGAATTGTTGGCAAGTATCTTTTACGAAACATCTTTTATCAACAATTCAGCCACCTGCACAGCGTTCAACGCCGCGCCTTTGCGCACATTGTCAGACGTCACCCAGAAATTGAGTTCACAGGCATCGTCGACTCCCCCGCGCAAACGTCCTACATAGACAGCGTCCTGTCCTACAGCGTCACCGACCGGGGTCGGGTAATCGCCAGCGTCCACCAGGTCAATTCCATCGGCAGCATCCAGCGCTTTACTGACAGCAGCGATGTCCACCGGGTTGGCGGTCTGTACCGACACGCTCAAGCTATCGCCGAAAAACACCGGGACTTGAATGCAACTCACGGCGATCTTGATTAAAGGCAGCGTCAGCAACTCTCGCAACTCGCTGACCAAACGTTTTTCAAGGGGGACGTGACCTTGCGCATCGGGTGTGCCGACCTGAGCGAGCAGGTTGAACGCCATCTGCCGATCAAAGACCTTGGGTTCGAGCGGGCGCATGTTCAACAGCTCGGCAGTCTGGCGCGCCAGCTCCGTCACGCCTTCGCGACCCTTGCTTGACACCGCAAGGCACGCCGTCGCGCTCACCCGCTGTATGTCCAGCAATCCGCGCAATGGCCCAAGGACCAACGCCAGCGCCGCTGCACTGGAACTTGGGCAGGCCACTTGCCATGGCTGGCTCAAGCCCTGCAACACATCGCCGTTGACCTCGGGCACCAGGTTCGGCGCCTGCTCGACCGGCAGCCCGCCGGACAGATCGATCACCGCGCAACCGGCTGCGCTGGCACGCGACGAGTAGCTGCGGGTCACGGCTGCGCTGGCTGCAAAAAAGGCGATCTGCACCGTGCCGAAATCGAAGGCATCGACTTCCCGCACGCGAAGGTTCTTCCCGCGCCAGGGCACCGAGCTGCCTGCGGACTCGGCGCTCGCCAACAGGTGCAACTGGCCGACTGGAAAGTCGCGCTCCTGGAGGATCTGTACGATGGTTTCGCCGACAGTGCCGGTGGCGCCGATCACGGCGATATCAAAGGACTGGCTCATGGAAAAACCTCAGAAAAATCGGGGGGCGGCACTTTAACCGCGAGATGAAGGCCAGGCAAATGGCCTGGCACGCGCTGCGAGTCTGTCAGGGCTCAAGACCGATGGGGAAAAACTCGCCATGGCTCCACACGCCGAGCCAGCGCTGCCCGTCGATCATGCGCGTCACCGCAAGCTCCACCAACTGATAGAAGACGTTGCGGTGAATCAGCGCCTCAAGATTGCTGCGCACCAGAACATAAGGCGCAGGCTCCTGAGTGACGGGATCGATGCTGACCCGCAGCGGATGCTCGGCCTTCGCCTGCACCTGGTCGTCGACGTTGGTGGTGAAGGTCAACACCTGGGACTCGCCCTCGCCCTCGACCTGCAGCAGCACGGCCACGAACGGTGCGTCGTCGACCTTGATGCCGACTTTCTCCACCGGCGTGATGAGGAAGTAATCATCGCCGTCGCGGCGGATGATCGTGGAAAACAGACGGACCATCGGCTTGCGTCCGATGGGTGTGCCCAGATAGAACCAGGTGCCGTCGCGGGCGATACGCATATCGATATCGCCGCAAAAATCAGGGTTCCACAGGTGCACAGGCGGCAAACCCTTGCCGGTCTTGGGTAATTGCGCCAACAAATCGTTGGCCTTGCCCGGACCACTCATACGTCGCTCCTCAGTGGGATTCCAGCCCCATAAGAGAACGAGCGTAAGCCTCCATGGGCGGTCCTAGCAAATCTTCAGGCTTGGTGTCGTAGAGGGTCAGCAGGCCACCACGGCTGCGAATGCGCGCCGAGTCGATCAGATAGCGGGTGTTGGTTTCGATCAGCATCAGCTGGATCACGCCACTGTCGATGCCCAGACGGTCGACCGCTTCCTGGTCAGACCATTCGTCGAAGGTACCGATGCGGTCATCGGCCTTGGCGAAACGGGTGTACAGCAAATAGTGCGCGCCAGCGGCCCGCGCCTCGCTCATCGCATCGTCCAGCCCTTCCGGAGCACGGGCGCGGCGGACCATCGGGAAGTACTCGACGAAACCGTTGAAGGCCTCTTCGGCCACCACGTTTGGCCGCGGATAGGCGCCGCCGGGAGGCGCAAAAGCACCCTGCGCGATGTAGATGAAAGAGTCCGGTTGCAGGCGGAAATTGTTGATCCGACGCGTCGAGCTGTGGTCCAGAAGACCCGCATCGCTGAGCTCGTCATGGGCGCCCTGAGCCAGATCGCTGACGTGCATGCAGCCGCTCAAAGCCAAAAACGTCAGCAGTAAAACCAGGCTACGCATTATTTCCTCCAAAGTCCGGCGACGGAAAACCGGCGAATGGCCGGGTAATGCAGCTTTTGCGCCAGCTCTGGAAAAAGCCACCGATCCCGTAGCAGCACGGCTTGCCGGCGGGGGCGATCCTGAGGACGCCGACGCCGGCAAGCCGGACTGCTACGGGTTTGTCACCTCAACCCCGTAGGAGTGAGCTTGCTCGCGATGGCGTTCTCGAGAGCGCTCCCGCCGGCAAGCCGTGCTGCTACGGGTGTGGGCACCTCAACCCAGTAGGAACGCGCTTGCCCGCGACGGCGTCTTCAAGATCGCCGACGCCGGCAAGTCGGACTGCTACGGGTGTGGCACCTCAACCCCGTAGGAGTGAGTTTGCTCGCGATGGCGTTCTTGAGATCGCTCCCGCCGGCAAGCCGTGCTGCTACGGGACGGTGTACAACCGAAGACTTTGATCTTGCTTTTGATCTTGGTGCGCGATGGTGCAGGCGCCGCAGAGCGCGACGTCAAGGCGCCAGGCCGAGCGCAGGTGTCGTGGAGGGGGATGAGCGGCAGGAAGCCGCGAAAGCCGTGCGGGCCAGGGACGGCCCATCATGGCGTGCCCCCGGAACGGCGCCGGAGTCGAGGGAAGTCCGAAGGACCCCAGCCTGTCGCAATGGCTTTGCCTACTTTCCCCGTAAGGAAAGTAGGTCGCCCGTAAGGGGCGAAACCCTAACCCCCAACCACCGCAAAAACGGATATACACCCGATTCCAAAGTCACCCAAAGACGCGGAGCGTCAAACAAACCGTTGCCACGCGGAGCATGGGAACGATCAGCAATCTTCATGGCGTATGCTGCCGGGGACAGCCTCAGCCTCACCCGCCAATAATCTTCATCACCGTCGCCCCACCCGAAAACGCCACGGCCTGCTTGTCATCCAGCGCTTTTATCAATAATCGCTGCAAGGCGGGCAAGGCCTGGTGCCGGGGTTTGTCGAACAGGTCGCCCACATAATGCCGGTTGCTCGATGACAGGCAGCCATGCAGCCACCCAGTCGAAGACAGCCGCAACCGCGAGCACGTGCGACAGAACGGCACGCTTTCGTTGGCGATCACGCCAAAATAGCCTTTGCCGGGAATCCGGTAGCGCACTGCCGTAGCGTCGAAGGGCGCGTCGGCCTGGAGGAATTCATGACGCTCGCCGATCAATTCGAGCAACTGCCCAAGGCTGACGAACTGCTGGATAAAACCGTTGCGATCTGTGGCGAGATGCCCCATGCGCATCAGCTCGATGAAACGCAGCTCATAGCCGCGCGCCAGGCAGTAATCCAGCAGCGGCATCACCTGATCCAGGTTCTGCCCGCGAAGCGGCACCATGTTGACCTTGATGCGAATGCCCGCCGCGCTCGCCTGCTCCATGCCATCGAGCACCGTCGCCAGGTCGCCGCCCCGGGCAATTGCCCGAAACGCCGAGGGATCAAGGGTGTCGAGGGAGACATTGATCCGGCCAATACCCGCCTCCAGCAACAAAGGCAGCTTGCGCGCCAGCAGCTGACCATTGGTGGTCAGGCTGATATCACCCAGCCCCATCTTCCCTACCCGCCCCATGAAGGCTTCAAGGCGCGGACTCACCAACGGCTCGCCTCCGGTGATGCGCAATCGCTCGATGCCCGCCGCCTCGATCAGGTACTCCACACCACGGGCCATCTGATCGGCCGAAAGCTCGTTCTGCGCAGCCACCAGCCGCTTGCCGTCGGGCACGCAGTAAGTACAGGCATAGTTGCAGGCGGCCGTCAGACTGATCCGCAGGTTGCGGAAACGTCGGCCTTGGCGATCAACGATCATGGTGAACTCCGGGAAGAACGCAGCGAGCAAAAAGTTGACTCATAAATCAACTTTTTGCAAGGGTCATTCCGGACAGATCCTGAGTCCGCCCCGCAGGCAAGCCTGGCTGCTACGGGACAGCGATATCGGGGGATACTCAGTTACCGGAGATTTCCGGCTTGAGGTCGTGGCCAGCTTCGGGGTCGCGCTTGCGCTTGTTGCCCATGCGCACGCCGATGTCCATCAGGAACTGGAAGAAACCTTCCTGATCTTCCAGCACGTTGCTCCAGAACGGCGAGTGATACAGCGCCACCGCGCCATGCACCAGCGCCCAGGCTGCGCAGTAATGGAAATACGGCGGGACGTCTTCGAGCTTGCCTTCGGTGATGCGACCCTTGATGAGCAGCGTCAGGTGCTCGAAGTTCGAAGCCCGGATCTTGTGCAGCTGCTCGACCATCTCCGGAACCTGGTTGCCCTTGACCACCTTCTCTTCGAGGCGGTCGAACAGGCGATAGCGTTGCGGATCGCGCATGCGGAATTCGAAGTAGGCCCGGGAAAGCGCTTCCTTGTCCTTGTCGACATCGGCCGAGTGCAGCAACTCGTTCAAATCGCGCTCATAGTCGAGCATCAGGCGCAGGTAGATCTCCGCCTTGGATTTGAAGTGTTTGTAGATCGTGCCTTTGCCAATACCCACGGCATCAGCAATCATCTCGACGGTGACGCTGTCTTCACCCTGTTCGAGAAACAGCTTTAACGCGGTGTCGAGAATTTCCTGCTCACGGCGGCGAAACTCACGGACCTTACGAGGTTCTTTCTGCATAGGAAGAGGCTGTTCGGGTTCAAAATCGAAGCCGCACATTATGCCTAAATTGCGGCAAATTGCACGGAACATCCGACCATGTCTACGCTTCACGACGAATTCGCCCAAGCCCCGGATCTGCGTTATCTGAACCACGCAGCCGTCGGACCCTGGCCAAAACGCACGGCCATTGCCGTACAAAAATTCGCTGAACAAAACGTCCTACAGGGCGCGCGGGACTATCCCGACTGGACAAAGGCCGAGTATCGCCTTCGTGAACGCCTGGCCCGCCTGCTGAACGCGCCGTCGACCGATGACATCGCCTTGGTCAAAAACACATCGGAAGCCCTGTCATTTGTCGCTTTTGGCCTTGACTGGAAAAGCGGTGACAACGTGGTCATCAGCGATGAGGAGTTCCCCTCCAATCGCGTGGTGTGGGAAGCGCTTAAGCCTCAGGGCGTCGAAGTCATCCAGGTCAGCCTAAAGGGCGAAGACCCGGAAGCCGCCCTGCTCGCCGCCTGCGGCCCTCGTACGCGTCTGCTGTCGATCAGCTCGGTGCAGTTTTCCACCGGCATGCGGCTGGACATCGAACGGCTCGGCCAAGGCTGCAAGCAGCGCCAGGTGTTGTTCTGCATCGATGCGATCCAGCACATCGGCGCCCTGCCCTTCGACGTTCAGGCCAGCCAGTGCGACTTCGCCATGGCCGACGGCCATAAATGGATGTGCAGCCCCGAGGGCCTTGGCGTGTTCTATTGCCGCGCCGAGCTGCGCCCGCAGCTCAAGCTTCACGAGTACGGCTGGCACATGCTGGAACACTCTGGTGACTATGGCCGCAACGAATGGCAACCTGCCGCCAGCGCCATGCGCTTCGAATGCGGCAGTCCCAACACCCTCGGCGCCATGGCGCTGGACGCCAGCCTGTCATTGCTGGAGGAAACCGGCATGAAAGAGGTAGGAAAAGCCGTCATCGAACGTGTGAACTGGCTTGAACAGGGACTGGCGAGTATCAAGGGCGTGGTGCTGCATTCATCCCGACTGTGCGAAAGGCGCTCGGGAATACTGACCTTCAGCCTGGATGCGAAGCCAGCCGCGCAGGTGTGGCAAGCCTTGATGAAGGAACAGGTGGTTTGTTTGCCAAGGGGCCCTGGAATCCGATTTTCACCGCATTTCTATACGCAATCGCGGGTGATCGAAGAGACACTGGCCATTGTGCAGCGCATTGCCATGCTTTGAGGTATCAACAGGGAACTGGGTATTCCAAAACTGTTTAAAAAACGTACAGCAGCGCGCTGGACGCCAGCCAATTCTGGCCAATACTTAAATTCGCTGATGCGGCATCTCCCCCAAGTGCCAGCATCGGTAAAGGCACCAACGGATAGCGTGTCTTTGTTTTACTCCTAATGGTCTTAACCCGGATTCACCCCCCAGAACCCGGGTTTTTTTTGCCTGCGATTTGACTACCTCAGCTGCAGGCCTTCACCCGCGCCAAGGGGAACAGGCGCTTGAAGTTCTCGGTGGTCTGCTCAGCGAACCGCTCATAGCTCTCGCCGCGGAGCATCGCCAAAAATTCGGCCACTTCGCGCACGTACTGGGGCAGGTTGGGCTTGCCGCGATACGGAATGGGCGCCAGATAAGGCGAGTCGGTTTCCACCAGCAGGCGGTCAGCAGGGACTTTACTGGCCACATCGCGCAGGGCATCGGCGTTGCGGAAGGTGACGATGCCGGACAGCGAGATGTAATAACCCATGTCCAGCGCGGCCTTGGCCATGTCCCAGTCTTCGGTGAAACAGTGCAGCACGCCTGCCTGAGGCAAGGCCGCTTCACGCAGCAGGTCCAGTGTGTCAGCCCGCGCGCCCCGGGTATGGATGATCACCGGCTTGCCCGTCTGGCTCGCGGCCTGCAGGTGCAAGCGGAACGAGGCCTGTTGCAGCTCGGCCGCTTCCGGCTCGTAGTGATAGTCAAGACCCGTCTCACCGATGGCCACCACGCGCGGATGATTGAGCTCGGTCAGCAACCACTCCAAAGCAGGTGCTTCGCCCGGCTTGAGGTCGAGGGGATGAATGCCGACCGAGCAGTCCACATCATCAAAGCGCTCGGCAAGCGCCTTGACGTCGGCCGCATTGTCGGCGCTGACGCCGATACACAGAAAATGCCCGACACCCCGCTCGCGCGCCGCTTGCAGAGCGTTATCAAGCGAGCCTGCGTGCTGAGTGAGATCAAGACGATCAAGGTGACAATGGGAATCTACAAGCATGGGAATGGAAGCAACTTACATCGTATGGGTGGGACGGTCGGACTTCAGGGCGCCCGCCAGATAGTTTTCAATCATGTTTCGCGCGGTGTTGTCGCCGTCATTGAACTGCACGCCAACCCCTGCGGCGCGGTTGCCCTGGGCACCTTTGGGGGTGATCCAGGTGACTTTGCCCGCGACCGGGATCTTTTCCGGCTCGTCCATGAGGTTGAGCAACATGAACACTTCATCGCCCAGCTTGTAGCTTTTGCTGGTGGGGATGAACAGCCCGCCATTCTTGATGAACGGCATATACGCGGCATACAGGACAGATTTGTCCTTGATGGTCAGGGACAGGATGCCATTCCGTGGACCCGGGCTCAGAGGCACGCTCATCTCAACTTCCTCGGTCAATGCTTATGTCATGCAGAGGGCCAGTCTAACCCTGTCCGGTGAGCGATGCCCACTGCACCAATAACGCTTCGAGCAACAAAACGCGGTTCAGGTTCGCCTTGGACAGCACTTTCTGACGCTGTAACAGCACCCAGTCCTGCATGGCGAGCACTTTGCCCTGGGGCGACTTCTGCGCCAGATACTGCACCACCTTGCGCATGTCAGCCAGACCGAGGCCGTCTTCATCCTGGGTCAACTGATAGCGCAACACTAGGTTGGACCAGTCGCAGAACCAGTCGAACAACAGCAACAGCGGTACGTCTTTCCAGCCCTCGGCCAGTTGGGTCGGCGACTGCTGGCCCTTGAGCAGTTTTTTCACGCCATCGACCACCAGTGCGCGCTGTTCACGCACACCTTGGCCCTGAAGCTTGACCGCTGCCAGGGGCGACCCTGCCGCCAGCGTCAGCAACTCGCGACGTTCTTCTTCGCTGCACTCAGGCAAGGCGTCGGCCAGCCAGGCGACACTCATCGTCTCGCTCGGCAACGGACAGGCCTGCTGCACGCAGCGGCTCTTGATCGTGGGCAACAAGCGGCTCGGCTGATGGCTGACCAGCAACAGCACCGTATTGCCCGAAGGCTCTTCCAGGCTCTTGAGCAAGGCGTTGGCAGCGTTGATGTTCATCGCCTCGACCGGCTCGATCAGCACCACCTTGCGCCCGCCCATCTGCGCGGTCTGCACGACGAAACTCACCAGATCACGAACCTGGTCGACCTTGATCGCCTTGTCCGCCTCTTCAGGCTCCAGCACGTAGTTGTCCGGATGACTCCCCGCGACCAGCAGCGAGCACGACTTGCAGTGCCCGCACGCCTCAAGTCCCTGAGGCTGCTGGCACAACAAAAGCGCCATCAGACGCTCGGCCAGCGCGCGCTTGCCGATGCCGGCCGGGCCATGGAGCAGATAGGCGTGGGCATGCTGAGTGCGCCCGGCCAGTTGCTGCCAGAGGCTGTTCTGCCACGGATAGGCCTCAGCCATTCTGGCGGTCCGACATCAGTTTGAGCAGGTCAGGCAGCATTACATCCAGCGACGCCTGCACCTGATCCAGCGGCAGCGCCGCTTCTACCAGGCGATAACGCTCCGGCGCGGCCTTGGCGCGATTCAGATAGGTGTTGCGAACAGCTTCGAAGAACGCCCGGCCCTCCTGCTCGAAGCGATCCAGCCGACCGCGAGCAGTGGCGCGGGCCAGGCCGATTTCCACCGGCAGATCGAACACCAGGGTCATGTCCGGACGCAGGTCGCCCTGAACGAAGGTTTCCAGCGCGGCGATGCGCTCAACCGAAAGGCCACGGCCGCCGCCTTGATAGGCGTAGGTGGCATCGGTGAATCTGTCACAGAGTACGACAGATCCGCGGGCCAGTGCCGGGCGGATAACACCGGCCAGATGCTGGGCGCGGGCGGCAAACACCAGCAGCAGCTCGGTGTCGGCGTCCATGGTTTCATCGCTAGGGGCCAGCAGCAACTCGCGAATGCGTTCGGCCAGCGGCGTGCCGCCGGGCTCGCGGGTCAGCACCACGTCGATGCCATGGCTGCGCAGGCGCTCGGCCAGGTACTCGCGGTTGGTGCTTTTGCCGGCGCCTTCAGGCCCTTCCAGGGTAATGAACAAACCAGTCACAGGGCGTCCTTAATCAGATTCATTTCGGGCTCTGCCCGGCCTTCGTTTCGGCCTTGTCAGTTGTTTCAGGCGCAGCGTCCGGCGTTTCGGTCGCCGGCTTTTCAGGCTTTGTCGATTCAGGCACCGGTTCAGATTCGGGGATCTGAGGCACGGAGGCCTCTGGCGCCGGAATCGGTGATTCTGCCGGCTTTTGCGCTGTTGTTTCAGGTGGCTGGGCAGCCTCGGCCGCAGGCGCTGTCGTCGGCGCGGGGCTTGAGCGGTAGTCGGCGCGGCGTTTGAGCTGGAACTCCTTGACCGCCGCATTGTGCGCGTCCAGATCAGCGGAGAACACGTGGCTGCCATCACCACGGGCCACGAAATACAGGCTGTTGCCCGGCACCGGGTTCATCGCTGCGTGAATCGCCTCGCGACCCACCATCGCAATCGGGGTCGGCGGCAGGCCTGAAATCACGTAGGTGTTATAGGGCGTCGCTTCCTTGAGGAATGCGCGGGTGATCTTGCCGTTGTAGCGCTCACCCAGCCCGTAGATGACGGTCGGGTCGGTCTGCAGCAACATGCCCATCTGCAGGCGACGTACGAACACTCCGGCGATCTGCCCACGCTCCTGCGGCACGCCGGTTTCCTTTTCCACCAGCGACGCCATGATGAGCGCCTGATACGGGTCAACATAGGGCACGTCGGCGGCGCGCTTTTCCCACTCTTCCTGAAGGACATCGTCCAGGCGGTTGTAGGCTTGCTTGAGCAGCTCGGCGTCGGTCATGCCACGGGTGTAACGGTAGGTGTCAGGAAAGAACCGGCCTTCCGGGAATACGTTCGGATGGCCGATTTTGGCCATCAGCTCGCTGTCACTCAGGTTGCCCAGGGTCTGTTCGAGCTTGGGCTGCTTGCCCAGTGCCGCGCGAACCTGACGGAAATTCCAGCCTTCGACCAGTGTCAGGCTGTACTGCACCACCTCGCCACGCTCCCACAGGCCCAACAGGGATCGCGCATCCATACCGGGGGTCATGCGGTATTCACCGCTGTGCAACGCCTGGCCGGACAGGTTGAAGCGCCAGTACAGACGCAGCCAGAAGGCGTCCTTGATTACGCCTTCGGCTTGCAGGCGATTGAGCACGCCGGTAGGCGACGCGCCGGATTGCACATCGAGCAGTTGCTCTTGAGTCAGTTTCAGGGGTTGCTGCAGCGCGTTGTTTTGCTGCCAGTAGGCCAGACCCAGTAACAGCCCCGCCAGAACCACACCTGTTTCCAGCAAGACGAATAATTTTCGGATCACGAATCAGATATCCAGAAGCCCGCGAACAAGGTTTTGCAGTTTACGGGTGACAGGCCCGAGCGGCCAGTTGTGTTGCTCGAATCGGCGAACAGGCCAGATGCCATAGACGCTGTTGCAGACAAAAACCTCGTCGGCCTTTTGCAGGTCGGACAGTTGCAGGTCCAGTGCCCGGGCCGGCAGGTTGATCTGTTCGGCCTGCGCCAGCAGTTCGCCACGCATGACCCCCGCCACGCCGCAACGGCTCAGGTCCGGGGTGAGCAACACGCCGCCCTTGACCAGAAACAGGTTGCTGTAGACCCCTTCGATGATGCGCCCGGTGGTATCGCGCATCAGGCCCTCGGCATGCTCGGCATCGCTCCACTCGCCGCGGGCGATGACCTGCTCCAGCCGGTTGAGGTGCTTGAGCCCGGCCAGCAGAGGCTGTTCGGCAAGCCGCGTACGACAGGGAAACAACTTGATACCCTGATCCGCGTGCGCCGCAGGGTAAGCAGGCAGCGCGCTGCCTTGCAAAATACGCCGTGGCTGAGCGTCGATGGCAGGCGCATAACCGCGCATGCCATCGCCACGGGTGACGATAAGCTTCATCACCCCCTCGACCAACTGCGCGGCGAACACCTGGCACTCGCTCTCGATCAAGGGGAGATCGAGGTTCAGCGCCAGGCGCAGCCCGCCCAGCGCCAGGCGCTGCAGGTGACGCTCGAAGAGCAATGGCTGGCCAGCCTTGACCAGAATGGTCTCGAACAGGCCATCGCCGTAGGCCAACCCGCGATCCTTGACGGACAGCGAGTCCTGTGGCGCACCATCGATCCAGCACAACGTCATTCGGCGTACCGGCGGAACACCAGCGAGCCGTTGGTGCCACCAAAACCGAAGGAGTTGGAAACAACGATATCGATCGGCATGCGACGCGGTTCGTGCGGCACGAAGTCCAGATCGCAACCCTCGCCCGGCTCGTCCAGGTTGATGGTCGGAGGCGCCACCTGGCCGTTGATCGCCAGCACACTGAAGATCGCCTCGATTGCGCCCGCCGCGCCCAGCAAGTGACCGGTCATGGACTTGGTCGAACTGACGGCCAGCTTGTAGGCGTGCTCGCCGAAAACCGACTTGATCGCGTTGACTTCAGCCAGGTCGCCGGCTGGAGTCGAAGTGCCATGAGCGTTGATGTACTGCACCTGCTCAGGGCTGATCTTCGCGTCACGCAGGGCATTGGTGATGCAGCGTGCGGCACCTGCGCCATCTTCGGGTGGCGAGGTCATGTGGAAGGCGTCACCGCTCATGCCAAAACCGATGATCTCGGCATAGATGGTCGCGCCACGCGCCTTGGCGTGCTCGAGCTCTTCAAGCACCAGCGCACCGGCACCATCGGACAGCACGAAGCCATCACGGCCCTTGTCCCACGGACGGCTGGCACGGGCTGGCTCATCGTTGCGGGTCGACAGCGCGCGCGAGGCGCCGAAGCCGCCCATGCCCAGGCCGCAGGCAGCCATTTCGGCGCCACCGGCGATCATCACGTCGGCTTCATCGTAGGCAATGTTGCGTGCCGCCATGCCGATGCAGTGCGTACTGGTGGTGCATGCCGTGGCAATGGCGTAGTTGGGTCCCTGTGCGCCCAGATGGATCGACAGGAAGCCGGAAATCATGTTGATGATCGAACCCGGTACGAAGAACGGGGAGATCTTGCCAGGGCCCTGATCCTGCATGAGGCGGGCAGTGTTCTCGATATTGGTCAGACCACCGATACCCGAACCCATGGCAACGCCGACGCGCTCACGGTTGGCGTCAGTGATTTCAATACCGGCATTGCGCACTGCCTGAAAGCTGGCAGCCAGACCGTACTGGATGAAGAGATCAAGACGGCGCGCCTCTTTGGGCGACAGATACTCTTCGACCTTGAATCCCTTGACCGAGCCGCCAAAGCGGGTCGTATAAGCTGAAAGGTCCGTGTGTTCGATGGGGCCAATGCCACTCTGGCCGGCCAGAATGCCTTGCCAGGTGCTGGGCACATCGTTGCCCAATGGCGTCAGCATACCCATACCGGTGACCACGACGCGTCTACGCGACACAGGACTCTCCTTATTTGTATTGACGAAACGCTGCCCTGCTTAAAGAAAAAACCGCACGCCTGAGGCAGTGCGGTTTTCCCATGACAGCAAGCAACGATTACGGAATCTTAAGCCTGATGGCTGTTGACGTAATCGATAGCAGCTTGAACAGTGGTGATCTTCTCGGCTTCTTCGTCTGGGATTTCGGTCTCGAATTCCTCTTCCAGAGCCATTACCAGCTCAACGGTGTCAAGGGAGTCGGCACCCAGGTCTTCAACGAAAGAAGCAGTGTTGACCACTTCCTCTTCCTTGACGCCAAGTTGTTCGGCAACGATTTTCTTGACGCGCTCTTCGATGGTGCTCATACCGTGTTTTAACTCCTAGTGGACAAATTCGGGCAGCTGGCCGGTGGGTAAGTGTATAGAAGAGGTTTTGCGCTTTTCAAGCTCAACGCAATTCCCGCTACGCCCATCGACCCTCGACCCATTAATAGATTTCAGCTTTATAACGGATTTTAGACAGCCCGTATGACATTTTTTCGATACGGGAAGTCACATGTACATGCCGCCGTTAACGGGGATTGTAGCCCCGGTAACGTAGCCTGCACCTTCCGAGGCAAGAAAAGCGACCACGTGCGCGATCTCTTCTGCCTGCCCCAGTCGACCCAGAGGAATCTGGGCCGTCAGGGAATCACGTTGTGCCTCAGGCAGCTCACGGGTCATATCGGTATCGATAAAGCCCGGGGTCACCGAGTTCACGGTCACTGCCCGCGAGCCGACTTCACGCGCCAGTGCGCGGCTGAAACCTTCAAGGCCCGCTTTCGCGGCGGCGTAGTTTACTTGACCTGCGTTGCCCATGGCACCCACCACCGAGCCAATGCTGATGATACGACCCCAACGCGCCTTGGTCATGCCGCGCAGAACGCCCTTGGACAGGCGATACAGGCTGGTCAGGTTGGTGTTGATGACGTCATGCCACTCGTCGTCCTTCATGCGCATCATCAGGTTGTCACGGGTGATGCCGGCGTTGTTGACCAGAATCAACGGCGCGCCAACGCGCTCGGTGATCTGTGCCAGCACGGCGCTGACCGACTCGTCGCTGCCAACGTCCAGCGCCAGGCCAAAGCCCTGGACGCCATTTTCCTTGAAGTAGGCGGTGATCTTCTCGGCACCGGCTTCGGACGTCGCGGTACCCACGACAGTCAGACCGGCACGACCCAGTTCCAGAGCGATAGCCCGGCCAATGCCACGGCTCGCGCCGGTGACCAGTGCAACTTTACCCTGACTCATGTGAGCGTCTCCTAATCAGGCCAGCGCCGCGCGTGTGGCGGCGAAAGCGTCCGGTGTATTGAGGTTGTAGGTGTTGACGCCATCGGCGCAACGCTTGTTCAGGCCTGCCAGTACCTTGCCCGGGCCACACTCGACCAGTTGCAGTGCACCCTTGGCAGCCAGCGCCTGAACCGATTCGACCCAGCGAACCGGCTTGTAGAGTTGTTGCAGCAAATCGGTTTTCAGCGTTTCCAGGTCGGCAGGCACGCTGGCCGTGACGTTCTGCACCAGCGGGATCTGCGGCGTCTGCCAGTCGATGGCCGCAACCGATTCAGCAAAACGCTCGGCAGCCGGGCGCATCAGCTCGCAGTGCGACGGCACGCTGACCGGCAGTGGCAAGGCACGCTTGGCGCCCTTGGCCTTGCACAGCTCAATGGCGCGTTCGACCGCCGCCTTGGCACCGGCAATCACGACCTGGCCTGGCGAGTTGAAGTTTACGGCGCTGACCACGTCACCCTGCGCAGCTTCGGCGCAGGCAGCGATCACGTCGGCGTCATCAAGACCCAGGATGGCCGCCATGCCGCCCTGCCCGGCCGGCACGGCTTCCTGCATCAGTTGACCGCGGCGTTCCACCAGTTTGACGGCGTCGCCCAGCGACAGGCTGCCAGCGGCGACCAGCGCGCTGTATTCGCCCAGGCTGTGACCGGCGACGAACGCAGGACGCGCGCCACCTTCAGCCAGCCACAGGCGCCACAGGGCGAACGAGGCGGTCAGGATGGCAGGCTGGGTTTTGTCGGTCTGATTGAGGTTTTCTTCCGGACCCTGCTGGGTCAGCGCCCAGAGATCATAGCCCAAGGCATCGGAGGCTTCTTTGAACGTATCCAGCACCAGCGGGTACTGCGCGCCCAGCTCGGCGAGCATGCCAAGGGACTGCGAGCCCTGGCCCGGAAAAACGAATGCGACGGAAGCAGACATGAACAAGCCTCTGGTTATTGTCGTCAAAAGCACACCCGGACGAACCGAATGTGAGTAAATTCAATGTGTTGCAACTGGTCAGTTGGATGACTGAGCAGTCACAGGCGTCACATATTAGCGCAAGACAGGCTAAAGCAACTCTTCCAGGCGCCCACGAAGGCGCTGGGGAAGGTTTTCCTGAATCTCGATCAGCGCCCGCTCGATGGCGCTCTGAAAGCCCTGCACGCCCGCCGAGCCGTGGCTCTTGACCACGATCCCCTGCAGGCCCAGCAGGCTAGCACCATTGTGCCGCGCAGGCGCCAGATCCGCCTTGAGGCGCTTGAGCAACGGCATCGCCAACGCACCCACCGCCCTGGACATCACATTCTGGCGGAACAATGTTTCGATTCGCTCACCGATCATGGTCGCCAGGCCCTCGCTCGACTTGAGCAGGATGTTGCCGACGAATCCGTCGCATACCACCACATCGGCCTCGCCACGGTACAGCCCGTCACCTTCGACAAAGCCTGCGTAGTTCAGCCCCGGCGCCGCCTGCAACAGGCTTGCGGCCAGCTTGACCTGCTGATTGCCCTTGATGTCTTCGGTGCCGACGTTGAGCAGTGCGACCCTTGGTCGCGGCACACCCAGCGCTTCGGCGGCCACCGAGCCCATCACGGCAAACTGGTAGAGGTTCTCTGCGCTGCAATCGACGTTCGCCCCCAGGTCCAGCAACTGGCAGTAACCGGTCTGGGTCGGGATCGCCGCCACCATCGCCGGGCGGTCGATGCCGGGCAATGTCTTGAGCACGAATCGGGAGAGCGCCATCAATGCGCCGGTATTTCCGGCACTGATGCACGCTTTCACGTGACCATCGGCCAGCAGTCGCAGCGCCACGCGCATGGACGAGTCCGGCTTGCCGCGCAGGGCCAGGGACGGACGGTCATCCATCGTGATGACTTCGCTGGCATGTACAACGTGCAGGCGTGAACGATCGACACCGGAGTGGTGGGCGATGAGCTCTTCAAGAAGGGAGGCGTGACCGACGAGGGTCAGGTGAAGCGAGGGGTGTGCGAGCAGGCAGGCAATGCTGGCCTGGACAATGTTGCGGGGACCGAAGTCCCCGCCCATTGCGTCGATCGCGATGACCGGAGCGGACAAGAAATTACTCGTCAGCGCCCTTGTCGATCACTTTACGGCCACGGTATACGCCTTCTGGCGATACGTGGTGACGCAGGTGAACTTCACCAGTGGTCTTTTCCACGGACAGGGTGCTAGCCTCGAGAG
>Ga0207713_1000680_pt1 | contig 31842 bp, 30 predicted proteins | sample KBSS64metaG_FD_184404 | JGI IMG/M metagenome (GOLD analysis project Ga0207713, IMG submission 184404) | Switchgrass rhizosphere microbial communities from Kellogg Biological Station, Michigan, USA - KBS S6-4 metaG (SPAdes) (version 2) | ecosystem: Host-associated > Plants > Roots > Rhizosphere >... | reverse complement strand
CTCCCTTTTTTCTTGCCCGCGATTTGGCCCATCTCGCTCAATAAATAAATGACGTGACTGATAACCTGTAGCAGAACCCGGTGTGTCCATTCCCGGTCTTAGCTACACGCCCTCTTAATTTCAGGCCCTGGTCCGCAGTGAGGAATTCCATGAAGTCGCGCATCTGGCGTCTGGCCAGTGTTGGTTTGCTGTGTGTGAGTGTCGGTGCGCAAGCGCTGGCGGATGAGCCGCAGAATCGCGGCCCGGACGGCGGTGGACGCGGGCCGGAGCATCAGGGCAGCAATCAGGGCCATGGTGGCGGCAATCAGCCGCACGGTCAGAACAATCCGCAGCGGCAGAACAACGACATCATTCGTGGCGACAACAGCCGCCAGTTCGAGCACAACGGGCAGCAGAATCACGGCCAACCGAACAATGGCCAGTGGCAGAACCAGAACCAGCCACGTCCGGCGTACAACCCCAACCCGGTGCGCCAGCCGCCACCGCCGCCGCAACTGCCGGCCAATGACCTGCCGATCCAGCCGCGCCCCGACACCGTGCGCCAGACCCAGGAACCTCGTCAGGGTTACTACCGCGACGAGCGCCCGCAGAACGGTTATCACCAGAACTGGCAGACCGGCAACCGCCCCAACGACAACCGCTGGCCGGGTCGCCCGGATGGGCATGGCAACGGTTGGGGCCCCGGCCCGCAGTACCGGCCGGGCCATGTGATCGACCGTTTCCCGGATCGTGACTACCGCGTGCCCTATCGCGGCCAGGACTACTTCTACTCCGGCGGCTACTGGTATCGCCCACAAGGCCCGCGCTACATAGTGGTTCAGCCGCCGCGCGGGATTCGCATCCAGTACCTGCCGGATTACGCCCGTGAAGTGTGGATCGGCGGTTCGCTGCTGTTCCTCGCCGCCGGCTCGTACTACGCCTATCAGGAAGCGACCCAGGATTACGTGGTGGTCGAGCCGCCGGTGCAGCAGCCACCGCAGCCGACCGGCAATGGTTATGACGTGGAAGCCTATCCGGCCAACGGTCAGTCACCGGAGCAGGTTCAGCGCGATGGTTACGAGTGCTATCAGTACGCGGTGCAGCAAAGCGGCTTCAATCCGCGCACCGCGACCTACCAGCCGGCGCCCGAAGTGGTGCAGGCCTACCGCCAGGCCCAGGGCAATTGCCTGAGCAGTCGCGGTTATCAGGTCAACTACTGAGCCCGAGCGGCTTTGACCACTTCCTGCGGGTCGGCGTGCACCAGCACTTCGGCCCGTGGGTAGGCTTTGTGAATGGCATCCGCCGCCTGATCGCTGATGCCGTGAGCCACTGACAGCGTCAGCTCCCCCGGCAGCTCCAGGTGCAACTGCACGAACCAGTGATTGCCGGAAATCCGCGTACGCAAATCATGCGCGCCCAACACGCCCGGTACGCCGCACGCCAGTTCGAGCATGTGCTGACTGACATCCGTCGGCAGCTCTTCATCCATCAGCACCGAAAAACTTTCCCGGGCGATCTGGATTGCGCTCCACAGAATGTATGCCGCGATCCCCAGACCAAACCACGCATCCAGCTGCTCGAAACCCAAACCGGCCAACACCAGCGCAATCAGAATGCTGCCGTTGAGCAACAGGTCCGAACGGTAATGCAGCGAATCCGCCCGCACGGCGTTGGAGCCGGTCTGCTTGATGACCCGATGCTGCAACATCAGCAGCGCCGCCGTCAGCACCAGGGAAAACACGATCACCCCGATGCTCAGCCACGGCGCGCCGAGGGGCTCGGGATTCTTCAGACGCTCATAAGCCTGAAACGCGATCAGCAGCGCACTGCCGCCAATGAACAGCGCCTGGGCCATGCCCGCCAGGGATTCAGCCTTGCCGTGGCCATAACGGTGATCGTCATCCGCCGGGCGCAGCGCGTAATGCACCGCCAGCAGATTGAGCAACGAAGCGATGCCATCGAGGGCCGAGTCGGTGAGGCCGGCGAGCATGCTCACCGAACCGCTCAGCCACCAGGCGATGGCTTTGGCGATGATCAGCGTACAGGCCACCGCCACCGAGGCGCGGGTCGCCAGCCGCAGCAGGCGGGCGTGTTCGGGGCTTGTGGTCATGGGTGCGTCAATTCCTTATGCGGCAGGTTGCAGGCCGAACATCGCCAGTTGCTGGGTGCTGCCCTTGTGCTGGATCAGGCGCGGGTCGTCCAGCGGCAGATTGCGGCCCAGCTCCGTTTCGAGAATAGCCTGCAACTTCAGGTTATCGACCTGGCCGTCCGGGCCGATGGCTTGCTTGAGCTTGGCCGGATCGACTTGCGCCGTGTGGCCCGGTTCGAAGTAGATCGCGCCGGTGGCGAAGTCCACGGCAAACGCGATTACGCCAGGAAGGATATAGAACAGCAGGCCCACGGCATCGAGCACGGCGATCGCCGGGTCGATCTTGCCGTCGATCTGGCCGCGCCGGTCTGGGTAGAAAATCGAACCGCACGCGGTGATCTGAGTGAGCAGGGTGGCAACCAGTACACCGCCGATCAGGCGAAAAGGTAAGCGCATGGGAATCTCCTGAGTCATCTGTTAACGAAGCGTCATCGTGTGAAGTTAAGACCCTGACGAACGCTCAGCAGTTCGCCGTTATACTCGCCGCTCTGTTTGGGAGCCAGCATGATTTCTTTGCCGATCGACGAAGTTTTACCCGCCCTGCGTGAAGCGTTGGCGACACGCCACGAAGCCGTGCTCGAAGCACCGCCCGGCGCCGGTAAAACCACCCGCGTGCCCTTGGCCCTGCTCAATGAAGCATGGCTGAACGGGCAGACCATTCTCATGCTCGAACCGCGTCGACTGGCCGCGCGCGCAGCGGCGGAACGGCTGGCCAGCGAGCTGGGCGAGAAGGTCGGTGAAACCGTCGGTTATCGCATCCGCCTCGACAGCAAGGTTGGCCCCAACACCCGCATCGAAGTGGTCACCGAAGGCATCCTCACCCGGCGTTTGCAGGACGACCCGGCACTGGAAGGCGTGGGTCTGCTGATCTTCGACGAATTTCACGAACGCAGCCTCGACGCCGATCTGGCGCTGGCCCTCAGTCTGAACGGTCGCGAGCTGTTTCGAGCTGAACAACCGCTGAAGATTCTGCTGATGTCCGCCACCCTTGAAGGCGAACGTCTGGCCGGTTTGCTCGACAACGCGCCAATCCTGCGCAGCGAGGGCCGGATGTTCCCGGTGACGATGCGCTGGGGCCGGCCGTTTCAGCCCGGCGAATACATCGATCAACGTGTCACGCAAACGGTGCTCGAAGCGCTGCACGATGAAACCGGCAGCCTGCTGGTGTTCCTGCCGGGGCAGGCGGAAATCCGGCGGGTTCATCAGCAACTGGCGGACGCCATTGGTGAGCGCAGCGACGTGATGCTCTGCCCGTTGCATGGCGAACTCGACCTGAATGCCCAGCGTGCCGCCATCGACCCGGCGCCGGCCGGCCAGCGCAAAGTGGTGCTGGCCACCAACATCGCCGAGACCAGCCTGACCATCAACGGCGTGCGCGTGGTGATCGACGCCGGGCTGGCGCGGGTGCCGCGTTTCGACCCCGGCAGCGGCATGACCCGCCTCGACACCCAACGCATCTCCAAAGCCAGCGCTACCCAGCGTGCCGGCCGGGCCGGGCGTCTGGAACCGGGCGTGTGTTATCGCCTGTGGTCGCAGGATCAGCATGAACAACTCGCGGCTTATGGCAGTGCGGAAATCCTTTCGGCGGATCTCGCAGGGCTGGCGTTGCAACTCGGGCGCTGGGGCGTGGCGCCGAGTGATTTGATCTGGCTGGATGTGCCGCCAGCGGCCGCTTATGCACAGGCTCAGGATCTGTTGCAGCGCCTCGGTGCGCTGGACGGTGAAAGCCTGAATCGCCACGGTCAGGCCATGGCTGAATTGCCGGCGCACCCGCGCATCGCTCATTTGCTGTTGCGCGGTCAGGCTCTGGGGCTGTCGAACATGGCTTGTGATGTTGCCGCGTTGCTCGGCGAGCGCGACATTTTGCGCGGTGCGGGGGCGGATCTGCACAGTCGTCTGGTGCTGCTGTCCGGCGAAGAACGCGCGGCCCGCGGTGCTCAGGGCGGCGTGCAGCGTGCCCGGCAACTGGCGCGGCAGTATCACGGCTACCTGCGCGGTAAGGCCAGCGAACCGGTCGCCGACCCGGATCATCCACGCTGGCTCGGCGCGCTGCTGGCGCTGGCCTACCCGGACCGCGTCGCCCAGCAGCGGCGGGCCGGTGGCGCCGAATATCGACTGGCCAACGGCCGCGCCGCGCTGTTCGCCGAACCCGACAGCCTGATGAAGGAACCGTGGATCGTCATCGCCGACCTCGGCAGTCGCCAAGGTCAGCGTGAAGAGCGGATTTATCTGGCGGCGGATTTCGATCCGGCGCTGTTCGATTCGGTGCTGGCGGAACAGGTGCACAACGTCGATCAACTGGACTGGGACGAACGCGAAGGCGTGCTGCGCGCCGAGCGTCAGCGCAAGGTCGGCGAACTGATCCTCAGCCGCGAGCCGCTGACCGGTCTCGACGAAAACGCCCGCAGTCAGGCACTGGTCAATCTGGTGCGGCGCAAGGGGCTGGAGCTGCTGCCGTGGACCCCGGAACTGCGCCAGTGGCAGGCGCGAGTCGCGTTGCTGCGTCAGCTCGACCTGGACGCCAAGGGCGACAGCCAATGGCCGGATGTCAGCGACGCAACGTTGCTGAAAACACTCGAAGACTGGCTGATGCCTTACCTGGGCAAAGTCTCGCGCCTCAGCCATTTCGCCAACCTCGACCTGTCGAGTATCGTGCGTAATCTGCTGCCTTGGCCACTGCCGCAACAGCTTGATGAACAGGCGCCCCATCACCTGAGCGTGCCGTCAGGCTCGTCGATTCGCCTCGACTACAGCGAGCAACCACCGATTCTCGCCGTGCGTTTGCAGGAGCTGTTCGGCCTCGCCGACACACCGCGCATCGCCGGCGGTCGGCAGGTGGTCAAGCTGCACCTGCTGTCGCCCGCACGGCGCCCGGTGCAGGTGACGCAGGATCTGGCCAACTTCTGGCGCAGCACCTATGCCGAGGTGAAGAAGGATCTGAAGGGGCGCTATCCGAAGCATTACTGGCCGGATGATCCGCTGGTGGCTGAAGCCACCGCACGAGCCAAACCGCGCGGTACGTGAGAGTCAGCGGCTGGCCTTCGCGGTCAGCTGCTCCCGACAATAATCGGCAAACAACTGCGCCGGTTTGGTCAGTTGTCCACGTTTGAGCCACGCCGCCACCAGACCTGACCCGGTGACATCTTCGACGATGTCGACGCACACGACTTTCTTGCCGTCGTAGGTGCATTCCGAATGCGGGCGGGTGACCAGGATCGAGAAGCCGAAACCTTGGCCGACCATGCCGCGCACCATTTCGATCGACGGCGAGCTGAACTCGATGCGCGGCGACAGGCCGAGTTCTTCGAACAGGCTGACGAAGTAGGTGCGGCTCGGTTGCACGTCGAGCAGGATCATCGGTTCCAGGCACAAGTCCCGCAGCGAAACCTGCTTGAGCTGGGCGAAGCGGTGATCTGCCGGGAGCAGGGCATAAGGCCGTTGGGCCGGCATCAGCGGTTCGGTTTCGATGGTGGCATCGAGGTCGTGTTTGTAGAGGATTGCCAAGTCGAAGGTGCCCGAGGTCAGGCCTTGCACCAGTTCCTGTTGTTCGCCGTCGCGGATGCGGATCTTCACCCCCGGATACAGCGCCGAGAAGCCCGCAATCAACTGCGGCAGGTACAGCGGCGCGACGGTTTCGAAACAGCCGATATCGATCTGCCCGGCCACCACGTCGTTGTCGGCGAGGGCGTTCTGTTCGAACTCCTTGGCCATGCGCAGCAGTTCCTGAGCCTTGCGGAAGAACCGCGCGCCGCTCGGTGTCAGCGACACGCCCTGAGCGTGATGACGGATCAGCAGTTGCACGCCGAAGCTGTCTTCCAGCCCCTTGATCGCCGTGGAAATCGCCGGTTGCGCGATGTACAGCTTGCGCGACGCTTCGGCGACGCTGCCGCATTCGACGGTGGTGATGAAGTATTTCAACTGACGCAGGTTGTAAGCGGCCACGGTGAACCTCAAAGCGAACGGATTTCACATCCAAGCAATTTGTAAGCCGCCGGCCTCCGTTCTGTCGGCGGTTTTTTTGTCCCTGAACAATAGCCCCATACGCGCGCGAAGGGGCCATCGGCTGGTTACCTTTTTTATTGTCTGCGAAGACATTTTTACTGGTTTTAGCGCGCACGGGCCTGAGCGACTATCGACCCCGCACTGTTCTCAAAAGAATAAAAGTCCAAGGAGCAACCACCGTGTTCGAGCTTGCAGACTGGCAGCGCAAGGCCGCTGAATTGAGCTATCCGTACCAGGCCGTGATCGACGGCAAATTGCGTGCGGCGCAGTCGGGGCAGACCTTTGCCGCGATCAACCCGGCCACCGGCCAGCTGCTGGCAAACGTCGCCGCGTGCGGTGAAGAAGACGTCGATGCGGCGGTGCAGAATGCGCGGCAGGTGTTCGAGGCCGGCACCTGGGCCGGGCGTTCACCGACCGAGCGCAAGCAAGTGCTGCTGCGGCTGGCGGATCTGATTCTGGCCCATCGCGAAGAGCTGGCGCTGCTCGATTCGCTGAACATGGGCAAACCGGTGATGGACGCTTACAACATCGACGTGCCGGGCGCCGCCGGGGTGTTCCGCTGGTACGCCGAAAGCCTCGACAAACTCTACGATCAGGTCGCGCCAAGCGCCTCGAATGTGCTGGCGACCATCACCCGCGAAGCGCTGGGCGTGGTCGCTGCGGTGGTGCCTTGGAATTTCCCGTTGGACATGGCCGCGTGGAAACTCGCGCCGGCGCTGGCGGCGGGCAACTCGGTGATTCTCAAACCCGCCGAGCAATCACCATTCTCTGCATTGCGCCTGGCCGAGCTGGCGCTTGAAGCCGGGCTGCCGGCCGGTGTGTTGAACGTGCTGCCGGGGCTCGGCGAACAGACCGGCAAAGCCTTGGGCTTGCACCCGGATGTCGATTGCCTGGTGTTCACCGGCTCGACCCAGGTCGGCAAATATTTCATGCAGTATTCCGCGCAGTCGAACCTCAAGCAGGTGTGGCTGGAGTGCGGCGGCAAGAGCGCCAACCTGGTGTTCGCCGACTGCCAGGATCTGGATCTGGCGGCGCAGAAAGCCGCGTTCGGGATCTTCTTCAATCAGGGCGAAGTCTGCTCGGCCAACTCGCGGTTGCTGGTGGAGCGCTCGATTCATGACGAGTTCGTCGAGCGACTGAAGGCTCAGGCCGAACGCTGGCAGCCGGGCGATCCGCTGGACCCGGCGAGTGCGGCCGGGGCGATTGTCGACACCCGTCAGACCGAAAGCATTCTGCGCTTCATCCACCAGGCCGAGCGTGAAGGCGCGACCCGCGTCTGCGGCGGGCGGCAGCTAAGTTTCAACGGTTCGGACAACTTCGTTCAGCCGACGATTTTCACCGACGTGCAGCCGCACATGACCCTGTTTCGCGAAGAAGTGTTCGGCCCGGTGCTGGCGGTTATTCCGTTCGATGACGAGGCCCACGCCTTGCACCTGGCCAACGACAGCGTCTACGGTCTGGCGGCGTCGCTGTGGACCGATGATCTGCACCGCGCGCACCGGGTGGCGCGGCAATTGCGAGCCGGTACGGTGTCGGTCAACAGCGTCGATGCGCTGGACGTGACCGTGCCGTTCGGCGGTGGCAAGCAATCGGGTTTCGGCCGCGATCTGTCGCTGCACTCGTTCGACAAATACACCCAGTTGAAAACCACCTGGTTTCAACTGCGCTCATGACAGCCGCTCACAACAAGAAAGGAGATCCGGCGATGACCACCTCACGTGAAACCCGCGACTACCAGGCCGCCGATGCAGCGCACCACATTCATGCGTTCGTCGACCAGAAAGCCCTCAACGACGAAGGCCCACGGGTGATGGTGCGTGGTGATCGCCTGCATCTGTGGGACAACGACGGTCGGCGCTACCTCGACGGCATGTCCGGGCTGTGGTGCACCAACCTCGGCTACGGGCGCAAGGATCTGAACGCCGCCGCGAGCCGGCAACTGGAGCAGTTGCCGTACTACAACATGTTTTTCCACACCACCCACCCGCAGGTGATCGAGCTCTCCGAGCTGCTGTTCAGCCTGCTGCCGGGGCACTACAGCCACGCGATCTACACCAACTCCGGCTCCGAGGCCAACGAGGTGCTGATCCGTACCGTACGCCGTTACTGGCAGGTGCTGGGCAAGCCCGAGAAGAAAATCATGATCGGCCGCTGGAACGGCTATCACGGTTCGACCCTGGCCGCGACGGCCCTCGGCGGCATGAAGTTCATGCACGAAATGGGCGGGATGATTCCCGACATCGCGCACATCGACGAGCCGTACTTCTTCGCCCACGAAGGCAATCTGACCCCGGCGGAATTCGGTCTGCGGGCGGCGCAGCAACTGGAAGCGAAGATCCTCGAACTGGGCGCCGACAAGGTCGCCGGGTTCATCGCCGAACCGTTCCAGGGCGCGGGCGGGATGATCTTCCCGCCGGAAAGCTACTGGCCGGAAATCCAGCGCATCTGCCGCCAATACGACGTGCTGCTGTGCGCCGATGAAGTGATCGGTGGCTTCGGTCGCACTGGCGAATGGTTCGCCCACGAATACTTCGGTTTCGAGCCGGACACCCTGTCCATCGCCAAGGGCTTGACCTCCGGTTACATCCCCATGGGCGGGCTGATCCTGTCGAAGAAAATGGCCGACGTGCTGGTGGAGCAGGGCGGTGTGTTCGCCCACGGTCTGACCTATTCCGGGCACCCGGTGGCGGCGGCGGTGGCGATTGCCAACCTCAAGGCGCTGCGCGATGAAGGCGTGGTGACGCGGGTCAAGGATGACATCGGCCCGTACCTGCAACAGTGTCTGCGCGAGGTGTTCGGCAATCACCCGTTGGTGGGCGATATCCAGGGCACGGGCATGGTCGCGGCGCTGCAACTGGCCGAAGACAAGGCCACGCGCAAGCGCTTTGCCAATGAGAACGACATCGCCTGGCGCTGCCGCACGATCGGTTTTGAAGAGGGGGTGATCATTCGCTCGACACTGGGGCGGATGATCATGGCGCCGGCGCTGATTGCCAGTCGTGAAGAGATTGACGAACTGGTGGGCAAGACGTTGAAAGCGCTGGATCGTACCGCGCAGGAATACGGTCGGCTCTGATTTGAAACCTGTGTGAAACGCTAACAATCGCAGCCTTCGGCTGCGATTTTTTTGAGCTTTGCACCCACCTCGGGCACCCCCGTCCGACACGCCCTTTCGCGGTGCGCACTACCCAGTTTTTTCATCGTTCGCGTCTAACTATTTCCTCGTTTTCCTTACGCCAAGCCTGGGTCAACATCGATTTCGCCAGCCAAGGCATTGCCCGCCAGAGTCCAGCAGAGACCGCAGCGTGCATCCGCGCCGACGAGGCTGGCCGTACTGCCCATGACAACTAAATCAACAGCGTTGGGAGTGCTCCATGAACAAGTCCTTGTTTACCCGTCTTGCATGTCCTCTGGCGATTTCCGCCCTTTCCGTCACCGCCGCCCAGGCCGGCACCTTGTCGATTGGCCACACCACGTGGGTCGGTTACGGCACCCTGTATCTGGCTCAGGATCTGGGCTATTTCAAGGAAAACGGTCTGACCGTCGAATTGCCGGTGGTCGAAGAAGCGTCGATGTACATGGCCGCCCAGGCATCCGGGCAATTGTCCGGCTCGGCCTCGACCATCGACGAAGTGCTCAAGTACCGCCCGCAGTTCTGCTTCAAGGCCGTGGCCGCGCTGGATGACAGCCATGGCGGCGACGGTGTGCTGGTCGGCAAGAACGTGAAGAGCCTGCAAGAACTCAAGGGCCAGGCCGTGGCCGTCAACGAAGGCTCGACCTCGCAGTTCTGGCTCTCGTACCTGCTGAAAAAGAACGGCATGAGGATGAGCGACATCACCGTGCAGAACATGACCGCTGACGATGCTGCCACCGCGTTCATCGCCGGTCGTGTGCCGGCCGCCGTGACTTGGGAGCCGCATCTGTCGATGGTGCGCGACAAGCAGCAGGGCAAGGTGCTGATCGACAGTAGCAGTACGCCGGGGGTGATCGTCGATGTGGTGGCGCTCAATTGCACGGTGATCGAGAAGCAGCCGGAAGACGTCAAGGCGCTGGTCGCCGGTCTCTACAAAGCGGTGCAGTTCACCAAGGACCATCCACAGAAAGCCTACGAAATCATGGCCAAGGGTGTCGGCGGTTACCTGTCCGATCCAAAGGAACTGGCCGCCGCTGCGCAGGGCGTGCGCTTCTACGATCAGGCCATGAGCGAAAAACTCCTTGGCTCGCCGGGCAAGCCGGGTGACAGCGCACCGCTGATCAAACTGGCCAACGAAACCGCCAGCGAATTGCAGGGCAAGCCCTACAACGTCAGCAACGACGATCTGGTGGATAACCGTTTCGTCAGCCCGCTCTAGGAGACTACTCATGTTCAAGCGCAATTCATGGCTGAGCCGCTGCATCACGCCGAAGACCGGGTTGCCGGTGCCGGTGGTGTGGAGCGCCAGCGGGCTGGCCTGGGTGTTGCTGGTCGGCCTGTGGGCCGGGTTGTCCTACGGCGGCATCGTGCCGGGGATGTTCCTGCCGACGCCCGGCGCGGTGGTCGAAGCCGCGGTGCGCCTGAGCCGCGACGGCACCCTTGGCCAGCATGTCTGGGCCAGTGTCGAAGTGGTGATGGTCGGTTTCATCGTGTCGTCGCTGGTGGCGGTGCCGCTGGGCCTGCTGATGGGCAGCTTTCGCATCGTCCAGGCGTTCCTCGAACCGTTGGTGAATTTCATCCGCTACCTGCCGGTGACCTCGTTCGTGCCGCTGTTCATCCTGTGGATTGGTATCGGTCTGGAGCAGCGGGTTTCGGTGATCATTTTCGGCGTGTTTTTCCAGCAACTGGTGATGATCGCGGACGTGTCCAAAGGCATCTCCAAGGACTTGATCAACGCCTCTTACACCCTCGGCTCCAACCGGCGTGACGCAGTGCTGCATGTGATCGCCCCGGCATCGTTGCCCGGTGTGCTCGACACCTTGCGGGTGACCATGGGCTGGGCCTGGACCTATCTGGTGGTCGCCGAACTGGTCGCCGCTTCCAGTGGCCTCGGCTACTTGAGCCTCAAGGCCATGCGCGGCTTTCAGGTCGATGTGATTTTTCTCGCCATCGCGATCATCGGCCTGCTCGGCCTGGTCACCGATCAACTGTTCCGCTTCTTGCGTTTGAGGATTGCCGCATGGGCTCAGTAACCGCTGCCAACCGTCGTTTCATCGAGCCGGTCGCCGAACCGGCACACGCCGCGCCAAGGTTGCAGGTGGACAAGGTCAGCCTGCGCTACACCAAACCCGGTGGCGGTACATTCACTGCGCTGGAAGAGGTGTCGTTCGAAGTGCCGGATCAGCAGTTCGCGGTGCTGGTCGGGCCGTCGGGCTGCGGCAAGTCGAGCCTGCTGTACCTCACCGCCGGCCTGGCGGAGCCGACTTCCGGCGAAATCTACGTCGGCGGCCAGCAAGTTCAGGGTCCCGGCGCGGATCGCGGGATGGTGTTCCAGAGCTACACGTTGTTCCCGTGGCTGACGGTGCGGCAGAACGTCGAATTCGGCCTCAAGCGTCGGGGCATGCCGGCGGCGCGGCGCAAGGAAATTGTCGATCACTATGTCCACGAAGTCGGCTTGTCAGGATTTGCCGACAACTACGCCAAGCAACTGTCTGGCGGCATGATGCAGCGGGTGGCGATTGCCCGGGCATTGGCCAACGATCCGCAGATCCTGCTGATGGACGAACCCTTCGGCGCCCTCGACAGCCAGACCCGCCTGCAAATGCAGCAGCTGTTATTGCGGGTGTGGGGCAACAGCAAGAAAACCGTGCTGTTCGTCACCCACGACATCGACGAAGCGATCCTGCTCGGCGATCGGGTGTATGTGATGGGCGCCAGGCCGGGGCGGATCAAGCAGATTCTGGATGTGCCGATCGAACGCCCACGCACGCTGGACATGGTGATGGAGCGCTCGTTCATCGACATGAAGCGGCAGATTTTCGGGCTGTTGCACGACGATCTCGAAGAGGCTCATTGAGGTCAGTTGGGTGGCAGGAGGAACCGCGCAATGACCGGCAAATGATCGGAGATGCGCAAGGTGTCGTCCTGCCGCACCGTGGCTTCGACCCGTTTGATCTTCGGGCTGTAGAACAGGTAATCGACCGTGCGGTCCGGGCCATTGAGGCCGGGGTCGTTGGGGTAATGGGTCAGCCACTTGGCGCGGTCGATGCCGCTGGCTTCGTTGTTGGTCGGGATCATCGGGTATTTGTCCCACAGCACATGCAGCGCACTGTCGGCGGAGTACGGCGTGCGCTGCTCGGTGGGCAGGCGCCGGTACTGGCCGAGCGGTAACAGATTGAAGTCCCCCCCGATCAGCCACGGCGTGCCGTGGCTTTCGTGTTTGTCGAGAACCTTGGCCACCGCTGTCACCTGCGCCTGCAAGGTGTCGTCCGGTTGGGTGGCGCGATCCAGATGGGTGTTGAACACCACCAGTTGCCCGCCATCGCTGAGCGGCAGGGTGGTGGCGAGCAGGGCATCTTTCGGCTGGAACTGACGGCTGATGAAATTCGCCGGCTGCACCGGCAATTGCAGGCGTTCGGCGTGTTCGATGCGGTAGCGGCTGAGGGTGGCGAGTTGCCGGCCGACGCTGCCGAAGATGTGCGGATCCGGGACGAAATCGGCCTTCCAGTCGAAGGCGTGGGCGCTGCACGGGTAGAGGTCGGTGAGGCGTTCCTGCAACAGCTTGAGCTGGTTCTGATAGTCGCTGGCCTTGGCGCCGTCATCCAGTTCCTGCAACAGCACCACGTCGGGCTGTTCGTCGCGGATCACCCGCGCCACTTCATCGAGGCTGAACGCCATGTCTTCCGGAGTCGGGGCTTCGTCGTCGCCTTGCGCCAGGTCATTCCAGAACACGTAGCGCTTGCCGGCCAGGTATTGCACGTTCCAAGTCATGACTTTCAGGGCCTGGCCGGGGACCAGCATCGGCGGTTGCCCGGTGCAACTGACCGGCAGGGTTTCCCGGGCGTCGGGGCGCCAGGTCAGGCTGTAGATCAGCGTGCCGATCAGGGCGAGGACGAACAGTACGGGCAACAGGATGTAGCGCAGTAGACGGGTCATGGCTCGGCTTATAGCGATACGGAAGTGGTCCCGAGCATACCCGAGACCCATCCATCAGCCCAAGCTCGGTGCAGTCAGACTATTCCGTCACGTTTGTCGGGCAATTCGCTGATCAGCATGAACAGGCGGAACAGCACCACGCTGGTGAACAGTTGCAGGAAGCTGTGGCCGCTGTCGATCAGCACCGCAATCAACGGATTCTGCGGATCGGGATAGACCTGCAAAGTCAGGCCCTTGAGCAGCCACAGCGGCCCCATCACACACAGAATGCACACCAGAATCCGCAGAAAATGCCCACGGCTCAGGCGCAGGCTTTCCTTCATGGCCTGCAACGGACCGTAACCGCGCAGCACCAGCAGATATTCACCGAAGGCCAGAGTGACCATCAGCCACAGCCCCGGCAGGAAGTACAGGGAAAGACCGAGCAGGATCAACAGCGTGTTCAGTGCAGTCAGCAGAGCGAAGCGCGGCCATAGACGAGCGGCCATCGCCAGCAGATCGCGGGTTTGCGGGGATTCGCCGCGGGTGCGGGCATCGAGGAAAAGAATCAGCGCGGCGGTGTACAGCGGATACACCAGCAGGCCGACGATCACGCTGATGGCCGAGTAGCCGTCCGGATCGCTGGCATGGTCTACCACCTGTTGCAGCACGGCTTCGACAATCACCAGCGGCAGGCACAACTGGACGATCCGGCCCAGATTGCGTTTGAAGAAATACAGGGAGTCGCGCAGCACATCGAAGGCATTCATCAGTCGGTATCGCAGGTCAAAAACAGTGGCCCACTTTAACCGATGATCCGTTTCGCTGCGCAAACGTAAACGTTCGGTAAAGGTCATTGAAACATTCTGTTGCTGCCTCCATTACAGAGGTGCGCCTTCTCCGACGTGGAGGAGGGCAACGTTATCCCCGGCAATCTACGAGGTCGCCATGAACAGCGAAGAACAAACCCTGATCGATGGACTGTTTTCCCGGCTGCAACAGGCCGAAACGGAGGCAGCCCCGCGCGACGCCCAGGCCGAGGCGCGGATCAAGGAACACCTGACGCGCCAGCCGGCCGCAGGTTATTTCATGACCCAGGCGATTCTGGTGCAGGAGGCTGCCCTCAAGAGCCTCGACGAACAAAACAAACAACTGACTCAACAGGTCAAGCAATTGCAGGCAGAACTGCAGTCGGCCAAGGCGCAGAGCGCGCCGCCGGCCTCCAGCGGTGGCGGCTTCCTGTCGAGCATCTTCGGTGGCAGCAGCCCGCGCCCGGCACCGACCCAGAGCGCCCCGGCCTCCACTGGCGGCTGGCGTGAACCGGCACCGCAGCAGAACTTCGGTGCGCCCGCGCCGCAACAGAACTTCGGCGCGCCACCACCGGGTTATGGCCAGCAACAAGCGGCCCCGGCGGCGGGCAGCAGCTTCCTCGGCGGCGCCCTTAAAACAGCGGCCGGTGTGGCCGGTGGCGTGATGCTGGCGCAAGGCATCAGCAGCCTGTTCCATCACAACCAGCAGCCGGAAGAAATCGTCGAAGTCATCAAGGAAGAGCCGGCTCAAGTCAACGACCAGAGCAACAACGGCTGGGGTGATGATCAGCGCATGGCCAACAACGACTCCTACGGTAATGACCAGGGCGGCTTTACCGACACCGACTACAGCGATGACAACTCATCGTTCTTCGATGACGACGATTCCTTCGTCTGACTCACCATTCGTCCGGGGCGCCTGAGCGCCCCGGGCCGATTATTCGCGGAACCTTCCTTCGGGCTGGCATACTGAGCGCCTTTTTCGGGCCTGGTGCCTGATCCGGCTCATGCGCGTCAGCGCTCACAGGAACTCCGGTGAAAAAAATCGCAGTGTTCGCCGATGTGCAGAACCTCTACTACACCGTGCGTCAGGCCTATGGTTGCCACTTCAACTACGCGGCGCTGTGGGCGGATGTCAGCCAGCACGGGCAGATCGTCGAGGCCTACGCCTATGCCATCGACCGGGGCGACAGCAAACAGCAGCAGTTCCAGCAGATCCTGCGCAACCTCGGTTTCACCGTAAAACTCAAACCCTACATCCAGCGCAGTGACGGCTCGGCCAAGGGCGACTGGGACGTGGGCATCACCCTCGACATCATGGACGCCGCCGATCACGTCGACGAAATCGTCCTGGCCTCCGGTGATGGCGATTTCGACATGCTGCTCGAACGCATCATCAACAAACACGGCGTGCAAGCGGTGGCCTACGGCGTTCCCGGCCTGACGGCCAACTCGCTGATCCGCGCCGCCAGCCGTTACGTGCCGATCGAAGGCGCGCTGCTGTTGAAAAATTGAGCGCAAGCTCAAGCATTGATTTGGACGGAGTACCACCCGGTTTGGAACGCATTGCAGTCATCGACTTTGAAACCACCGGCATCTCGCCGAGCAGCAGCTGCCGGGCCACGGAAATCGCCGTGGTCATGCTGGAAAACGGCCGCATCGTCGAGCGCTACCAGAGCCTGATGAACGCCGGCGTCCGCATCCCGGCCTTCATCGAACAACTCACCGGCATCAGCAACGCCATGCTGCGCACCGCGCCTTCGGCGGAAAAGGTGATGAACGAAGTCAACGAATTCGTCGGCTGCACACCCCTGCTGGCGCACAACGCCGCGTTCGACCAGAAGTTCTGGGACTTCGAACTGGGCCGGATCAAACGCACCCGTTTGCAGAACTTCGCCTGCTCGCTGCTGCTGGCCCGCCGCCTGATGCCGGCGGCGCCGAACCACAAGCTCGGTACGCTCACTACCTTCGCTCAATTGCCGCATACCGGCCAGGCGCACAGGGCGATGGCGGATGCGGAGATGGCGGCGAATTTGCTGGCGCATCTGGCGGATGAACTGCGGCACAAGCATGGGGTGCGGGAGCTATCGCACGACTTGCTATGCAAATTGCAGAAAGTGCCGGCAGCGAAAGTCGGCGAGCACCTGCAACGCTATCGCTGATTTTCAGGCAAACAGATTTTCCTGTGGGAGCGGGCTTGCCCGCGATGGCGTATTGTCTGTCAGCCAAATTGTCGGATGTGATGGCCTCATCGCGGGCAAGCCAGCTCCCACAGGGATCAACCCTTGCCTCAGGGTTTGCCGTTGCCCTCGATATGCCCCAACGGCACCCGCTTCTCTATCGCACTCGACAACACGATCGACGTCTTGCTGAACCCGAATTTCGCCACCCGGTTGATCAGCTCTTCCAGCTCGGTCATCGAGCCCACAGCCGCCTGCATTATCACGCACGGGTCGCCGGTGACGCGGTGGCATTCGGTGAGTTGCGGAATTCTGATCAGTTCGTCGTACACCTTCGGGTTGCCGTGCTGGTTCAGGCGCAGTTCGATGACGCACTGGATCGGCAGGCCGAGCTTGGCCATGTCGACTTTGGCCGAGTAGCCGGTGATGACGCCGCTGGCCTCGAGTTTGGCCACGCGCTCGGCGACGGCGGGGGCGGAGAGGTTCACTTTGCGGGCGAGGTCGGCGTAGGACGCGCGACCGTTTTCGAGCAGGGCGCCGAGAAGCATGCGGTCGTATTTGTCCAAGGTCGGACTCCTGAAATGCCAGACTTTCGAAATCGCGGTTTAAGCCGTCGATCTCCGTGTTTTCAAAAGTGTACCGGCGCTATAAACAGGTTTTGTAACTTATTTTTAGCGGTTGGCCTTTCTAGAATAACCCATCCCCTGAGTCTGACTTTCGAGCTGCCCATGTCTGCCTTGCGCCGTTTTTCCTTGCCCTTGATCGCTGCGTTTTTTGCGTTGTACGTGATTTGGGGATCGACCTATCTGGTGATCCGCATCGGCGTCGAGTACTGGCCGCCGCTGATGCTCGGCGGCGTGCGCTTCGTGATTGCCGGCACGCTGATGTACGCGTTCCTGCGCTGGCGCGGGGCACCGGCGCCGACCTGGGCGCAGTGGAAAGCGGCGGGGATCATCGGGATTTTGTTGCTCAGTTTCGGCAACGGCGCGGTGACCTTGGCCGAGCACAGCGGCGTGGCGTCGGGTGTTGCCGCATTGGCGGTGGCGACGGTGCCGCTGTTCACTTTGCTCTGCGGTTATCTCTGGGGCACGCGCAACACCCGCCTGGAGTGGGCCGGGGTGGTGATGGGGATTATCGGTATCGCGATGCTCAACATGGGCTCCAACCTGCAATCGAGTCCGCTGGGCGCGGCGTTGCTGATTTTCGCCGCGGCGAGCTGGGCTTTCGGTTCGGTGTGGAGCAAACACCTGCCGTTGCCTCAAGGTGCAATGGCCAGTGCCGTGGAAATGCTGGTCGGTGGGGCGGTGTTGCTGATCGGTAGCGCGGCCAGCGGTGAACACCTGCAGGCTATGCCGCCGCTGGAAGGCTGGCTGGCGCTGGCGTACCTGATCTTCTTCGGCTCGATCATCGCCTTCAACGCTTACATGTATCTGTTGAAAAACGTTCGTCCTGCGGCAGCCACCAGTTATGCCTACGTCAACCCGGCGGTGGCGGTGTTGCTGGGGATCGTGTTTGTCGGCGAGACCATCGGCATCGAAGAAGCGCTGGCGATGCTGGTGATCATCGGCGCGGTGGTGCTGATCAGTCTCCCACAGTGGCGGCGTCCGGCGCGGCCACCAGTGGTCAGCGAGCCGGCTGCCGCAGCGAAGGTCATAGCGACGGAGCAGCGTGCGAATTAGGGTAAACTGCGCGCCATCGCACACTTGCTCTGATTTTTCCTACGGTACTCCCATGACTTTCGCCACCCTTGGCCTGATCGAACCCTTGCTGCGCTCCCTCGAGAAGCTCGGCTACCAGACCCCGACGCCGGTGCAGGCGCAAGCCATTCCGGCCGTGCTGGCCGGTCGCGACCTGATGGCCGCGGCCCAGACCGGCACCGGCAAGACCGCCGGTTTTGCCTTGCCGCTGCTGCAACTGCTGGCGATGGAAGGGCCGAAAGTCACCGCCAACTCGGTGCGCGCGCTGATTCTGGTGCCGACCCGCGAGCTGGCCGAGCAAGTTCACGAAGCCGTGCGCCAGTACGCTGAGAACCTGCCATTGCGCACTTACGCGGTGTACGGCGGCGTCAGCATCAACCCGCAAATGATGAAGCTGCGTGGCGGCGTCGATCTGCTGGTGGCGACCCCGGGCCGTCTGCTCGACCTGTTCCGCCAGAACGCGCTGAAGTTCAACCAGCTGCAAACCCTGGTGCTGGACGAAGCCGACCGCATGCTCGACCTGGGCTTTTCCGAGGAGCTGGCGAACATTTACCGCGCGCTGCCGAAGAAGCGGCAGACGCTGCTGTTCTCCGCGACGTTCTCCGATGACATCCGCCTGCTGGCCGGGCAGATGCTCAACGATCCGCAGAGCATCGAAGTCAGCCCGCGCAACGTGGCCGCCAACACCGTCAAGCAGTGGGTGGTGACGGTGGACAAGAAGCGCAAGCCGGAACTGTTCGTGCACTTGATGCGCAAGAACAAGTGGAAGCAGGTGCTGGTGTTTGCCAAGACCCGTAATGGTGTGGACGCGTTGGTCGAGAAACTTCAGGGCCTGGGCGTGAACGCCGACGGCATCCACGGCGACAAGCCGCAAGCGACCCGGCAGCGGGCACTGGACCGTTTCAAACTGAGCGAAGTGCAGATTCTGGTGGCCACTGATGTTGCTGCCCGTGGTCTGGATATCGAAGATTTGCCGCTGGTGGTCAACTTTGATCTGCCGATCGTGGCCGAGGATTACATTCACCGTATCGGCCGGACTGGCCGCGCGGGTTCGACCGGTGAGGCGATTTCGCTGGTGTGCGCTGATGAAGTGAACATGTTGTCGGCGATTGAAATGCTCACCCGCAGCACCTTGAAGCGCGAGATCGAACCGGACTTTGTGCCCGAGCACCGCGTGCCGGACACCGATGCCAGTGGTCAGGTGATCAAGAAACCGAAGAAACCGAAGAAACCGAAAGCTTCCGGTGGCGGTGGTGGCAAGCGCAATCTGGGCAAGTGGGTGGACAGCGGCGAGACTCAGGCGCCGGAGCCTTCGATCAAGCCTGTGCGCAAGGTGCCGGTGTTCAATACCGGGCCGCGCAAGCGTAAGCCTTAAAGATTGCCTTAAAGATCAAAAGCCCCCTCACCCTAACCCTCTCCCGGGGGGAGAGGGGACTGACGGAGTTGTTTTTGCGAGTTACGCCGACCTGAAATACCGAGTCGACCTCTGGACTTAAAGAGCACTTAATCGATGAATCCATAATCGGCTCGGTCTTTCAGGTCGATGTATGACGCCAGACACCGCGGTCGGCTCCCTCTCCCTCCGGGAGAGGGCTGGGGTGAGGGGTGAGGGCGACTCAGCTTTTACGTCGTAACCAGTCCAGCATTCCCAACCCCGCCGCCCGGCCACTGGCAAAACACGCCGTCAGCAAATACCCACCCGTCGGTGCTTCCCAATCCAGCATCTCCCCCGCACAGAACACCCCCGGCAACGCCTTGAGCATCATCCGCTCATCCATCGCCTCGAACGTCACCCCGCCGGCACTGCTGATCGCCTCATCCAGCGGCCGGGTTTTCACCAGCGTCAGCGGCAAGGCTTTGATCGCCCGGGCCAACAACGCCGGATCGGCAAACGTTGCAGCGTCAGTGAGTTCTCGCAGCAACGCCGCTTTCACCCCATCAATCCCCACCTGACTGTGCAGATGCTTGGCCATCGAGCGCGAACCCCGAGGTTTGCTCAATGCCGCCTGCAATTTATCCACAGGGCGGCCGGGCAGCAGGTCGATGTGAATGGTCGCGACACCGTGGACATTGATCGCCTCACGTATCGGCGCCGACAGCGCGTAGATCAGGCTGCCCTCGATGCCGGTCGCGGTAATCACGCATTCACCCAGACGAGGGACGTCGTCGTTCAAACCGATGGCGATATTTTTCAGCGGCGCGCCGGCGAATTTGCTGACCATCACTTCGCTCCAGGCCTGCACCTCGAAGCCGCAATTGCTCGGCTGCAACGGCGCCAGGCCTACACCGCGCTGCTCCAGCGGCAGCATCCACGCGCCGTCGGAGCCAAGCCGCGACCAGCTGCCGCCGCCGAGGGCGAGCAAGGTGGCGTCGGGGTTGAGGGTTTTCTCGCCCTCCGGGCTGTCGATGCGCAACGCGCCGTTTTCGTCCCAGCCGAGCCAGCGGTGGCGGGTGTGGATAACCACGCCGCTGTCGCGCAGGCGCTTGAGCCAGGCGCGCAGCAATGGCGCGGCTTTCATGTCGGTGGGGAACACCCGGCCAGAGCTGCCGACGAAGGTTTCGATGCCCAGTTCATGGATCCAGCGGCACAGTGCGTCGGCGTCGAACGCTCGCAGCAGCGGGGCGATGTTCGGGGCGCGTTCGGCGTAGCGCGAGAGGAAGGCCGGGTAGGCTTCGGAATGGGTGATGTTCATGCCGCCGACCCCGGCCAGTAGGAACTTGCGGCCCACCGAGGGCATGCCGTCGTACAGGTCGACGCGGACTCCGCCCTGGCTCAGCACTTCGGCGGCCATCAGGCCGGCGGGGCCACCGCCGATGATGGCGACGTGAGCGGAAGGGGCGGCGGAAGTCTGGGTCATGGCAGCGGCAATAGCGTGGCGGAATAAGCCGCGCATTCTAGCAGCAGCGACCCTCGTCAGGTCTGATCAAAAAACAACCAGTGCGCTGCAGGCCATGTTCAGCATGGGCTGTAGTCCCTTTCGCTCAGGTTATCCACAGGCCGTTCCACAGCCATTGTGGGTAACGCAGCACAACTCAATGACAACCCGATGACTGCCAGACGCGCTGCGCACTGTGATGCAGGATCCCGTGACGGCGGGCGAGGGCGTGGCGATCCTTGCTGTAACCGCCGCCGATCACCCCGACCACCGGGATGTCGCGGCCCAGGCAGTGGCGCATCACGCTTTCATCGCGGGCGGCGACGCCTTCGTCGGTCAGTTGCAGATAACCGAGGGCGTCGTCCTTGTGCACGTCGACGCCGGCGTCGTACAGCACCAGATCCGGCTGATACAGCGGCAGCAGATAGTTGAGCGCGTCATCGACAACCTTCAAGTAGTCGGCGTCGCCCATGCCGTTGGGCAGCGGAATGTCCCAGTCGCTTTCGGCCTTGCGTGCAGGAAAGTTCTTCTCGCAGTGCAGGGAAACGGTGATCGCTTCCGGGGTGTTGTGCAGAATTCGTGCAGTGCCGTCGCCCTGATGCACGTCGCAGTCGAAGATCAGCACCCGGTTCACCCGGCCGCTTTGCAGCAGGTAGTGGCTGATGATCGCCAGGTCATTGAAGATGCAGAACCCGGCGGGGTAGTCGTAGTGGGCGTGATGGGTGCCGCCGGCGAGGTGACAGGCCAGGCCATGTTCCAGGGCTTTTTCCGCTGCCAGAATCGAACCGCCGACCGCCCGCACCGTGCGTCGCGCCAGCGCTTCGTTCCACGGCAGACCGAGGCGCCGCTGGTCTTCGCGGGACAACTCGCCACTCATGTAGCGCTCGATATAACTGCGGTCATGGGCCAGGGCGAGAATGTCGGCAGGGCACAGTTCAGGGCGCAGCAGGTCTTCGTCGCGGGTCAGGCCGCTGTCCACCAGGTGATCGCGCAGCAGGCGGAACTTGTCCATGGGAAAGCGGTGATCCGCCGGAAACTCGGGGCTGTAGTCTTCGTGGTAGATCAACGGCAATGGCATGGCGGACTATTCATAAAGGCTGTAGGAAAGAGTGCAAAGCCTACCAGCGATGTAGACTTGCGGCATGGAAACGGAGGGGCACGATGGAGCCGATACTTGAGCTGGAAAGCGCGAGACTGCTGATGCGCCAGTGGCAGGACGCGGATTTGCCGGCATTTGCGGCGATGTGCGCCGATCCGCAGGTGATGCGCTACTTTCCCGCGCCCTTGAGCCGGCTGGAAAGCGCCGCGCTGATCGGCCGGGTACGCGGGCATTTTGCCGAGCACGGTTACGGCCTGTGGGCGCTGGAGCGCAAGGACAGCGGCGAGTTCATCGGTTTTACCGGGCTCGGCGTGGTCGGCTTCGATGCGCCGTTCACACCCGCGGTGGAAATCGGTTGGCGGCTGGCCAAGGAACACTGGGGCCTTGGTTATGCCAGCGAGGCGGCGTGGACTGCGCTGCGCTGCGGTTTTGACCGGTTAGCCCTGAAGGAAATCGTGTCCTTTACTGCGCAGAGCAATCTGCCGTCGGAAAAAGTCATGCAGGCGATCGGCATGCATCACGATCCAGCCGACGATTTTGATCACCCGAAACTGGCGGTCGACCATCCGTTGAGTCGACATGTGTTGTACCGCATCACCAGGGAGCAATGGCTGCAGACCCTGCATGGCTAAGCCGACACGGACGTTTACAATGGCGCGATCAGTGGCTCGCGCCAGAATCTGAATTGGCCGTCGCAGCCAGGACTGCGCGGCATAGCGTTGTGTGAGGAGAGTCTGAATGAGCCAAGTGTTGGAAGATCTGGTGGATCTGCTGACCCTCGAACCGATCGAGGAAAACCTGTTCCGTGGTCGCAGCCAGGATCTGGGCTTTCGCCAGTTGTTCGGCGGCCAGGTGCTCGGCCAGTCGCTGTCGGCGGCCAGTCAGACCGTTGAAGAAGCGCGCCATGTGCATTCGATGCACGGTTATTTCCTGCGTCCGGGCGATGCCAAGTTGCCGGTGGTCTACTCGGTGGACCGCGTGCGCGACGGCGGCAGTTTCAGCACCCGCCGCGTGACCGCGATCCAGAAGGGCCACCCGATTTTTACCTGCAGCGCTTCGTTTCAGTACGACGAAGAAGGCTTCGAACACCAGAGCCAGATGCCGCAAGTGGTCGGCCCGGAAAACCTGCCGTCGGAGCTGGAACTGACCCAGCAACGCGCGCACCTGATCCCGGAACACATGCGCGAAAAGCTGCTGTGCCCGAAGCCGATCGAAGTGCGCCCGGTCACCGAAAAAGACCCGTACAACCCGCAACCGGCGGATCCGGTCAAGTACGTGTGGTTCCGTGCCGACGGCGCGTTGGCCGACATCCCGGCGCTGCACAAATACCTGCTGGCCTACGCCTCGGACTTCGGTCTGCTGACCACCTCGATGCTGCCGCATGGCAAATCGGTCTGGCAGAAAGACATGCAGGTCGCCAGCCTCGACCACGCTTTGTGGTTCCACAACGACCTGCGCGCCGATGACTGGTTGCTCTACGCCATGGACAGCCCGTGGGCCGGCAATTCGCGTGGATTCTCCCGTGGCAGCGTGTTCAACCGTGCCGGGCAACTGGTGGCGTCGGTGACCCAGGAAGGCCTGATCCGCCATCGCAAGGACTGGGCATGAGTCTGGCGGAAGTGCGGCACTGGGTGTTCGACATGGACGGCACCCTGACCGTCGCCGTGCACGACTTCGCGGCGATTCGCGTGGCGCTGGCGATCCCGCCGGAGGACGACATCCTCACCCACCTCGCGGCGTTGCCGGCCGAGGAAGCGGCGGCGAAACATGCGTGGCTGCTGGAACATGAACGCGATCTGGCGCTCGGCTCGACCCCGGCGGTCGGTGCGGTGGAGCTGGTGCGCGACCTGCACGCCCGGGGCTATCGCCTGGGCATCCTGACCCGCAATGCGCGGGAGCTGGCCCACGTGACGCTGGAGGCCATCGGCCTGGCTGACTGTTTTGCGGTGGAGGATGTGCTGGGTCGTGATGAAGCACAGCCAAAACCGCATCCCGGTGGCCTGCTGAAACTGGCCGGGGCCTGGCAAGTGCCGGCGAGCGAGATGGTGATGGTCGGTGATTACCGGTTTGATCTTGATTGCGGCCGGGCCGCGGGGGCGCACACGGTGCTGGTAAACCTGCCGGATAATCCGTGGCCGGAGCTGACCGACTGGCATGCGAAGGATTGTGTGGAGTTGCGGCGGATGTTGTTCGCCTGAAAAGAAACGGGGGCTTCGGCCCCCGTTTTTTATTGCTCGAATAGTGCTTTCTGGCCTTCCGGCGAGGTCAGCATGCCGTCGCCGTTATGCCCGACGCCGGGTACTTCGATAAGGCGCTGATTGATCCCTTCAGGGTGACGACGCAGCAAGTAACCGAAAAACAGCTTCCCGCGCTCCAGTCGATATGCCCCCTGGGCTTTGGCGGCGCAACTCTTGTCCAGCGCCGGATGTTGCGGGTCGGTGTCCTGCTGGCCCAGCAGATAAATTACCTCGCGTTTGACGTAACGGCCTTCAAGCTGCGCGGGCGTTTGCCCACCCGAGTAGATCGGCGGGTCCATCAGTCCGTACTTCCAGCGGTTGAAACCCGGACACTTCGCATGATCGAAGGCCACCGGGCGTTGCTCATTGAAGTAGGCGTAGGACGACGGGTTGGCGACCACGTAGCGCAAGCGAATGCCTTCGGTCTTGAGCGCCGGTTGTTCCTGGGCCAGCAGCGCATAACGCTGCACCACCTGCGCGCCGCCGGAGTGACCGAAGATCACGATCTGCTTCACGTCCGGAAACTGCTTGCGATCGCTCAGCCGCCCGACGATTTCGTCCAGTGCGGCGTAGGAACTCAGCGGGTTCGGCCCTGTGGATAACCCGCCGCCCATCCAGTCGTTGCCTTGCCAGCGCAGCACGCTGGCGGGTAACGAGTAGAGCGACACATCGCTTTCGTTGAGAAACTGCGGGGCGATCACCAGGGTGTTGGCGGTTTGCCCGGCCAGTTCCGCCGCGACTTCACCGCTTTTGCGATAGGTCTCGGCGTTACGCAGACGGCCATGAATGACGATCAGCACGCGCTCGATTTTCGCCGGCGCCGGGCCGATGCCCACCGCCATTTCGCCGGCCTGCAATTGCAGGCGCCCGGGACTGATTGCGTCGACGCCGGCCGCTTGGGCGGTGCCGCCGATGAACAGTAAAGCCAACAGCCATTTATGCATTTACAGGTTTTTCGCCGCAAAGGTATCGCACTGGCCGACCTGGCCCTGGGCGAATCCGGTTTTGAACCAGCGCACCCTTTGCGCCGACGTACCGTGGGTAAACGAGTCCGGCACCACGCGGCCCTGACCCTGTTGTTGCAGGCGATCATCACCGATGGCGTTCGCTGCGTTCAAGGCTTCTTCGATGTCGCCCGGTTCCAGCCAGTTCAAGCGTTTCTGCGCGTTGTAGGCCCAGACCCCGGCCAGACAATCGGCTTGCAGTTCCTGACGCACAAGCAGTCCGCCGTCACCTTCCATCTGCCGGCCTTGCTGGCGGGCTGTCTGAATTTTCGCCGAGACACCGAGAAGCGTCTGCACATGGTGTCCGACTTCATGAGCGATCACGTAGGCCTGGGCGAAGTCGCCGGCGGCCTTGAAGCGTTGGGCCATTTCCTGGAAGAACGCCATGTCGAGATAGACTTTCTGGTCCGCCGGGCAATAGAACGGGCCGGTGGCCGAGGTCGCCAGACCGCAGGCGGAATTGACCCGGTTGCTGAACAGCACCAGGGTCGGATCCTTATATTGCCGGCCGGCCTGCTGGAAGATCGCGCCCCAGGTGTCTTCGGTGTCGCCGAGGATCGAGCGTACGAATTCGGCCTGTTCATCGTTGGCCGGCGGTGCCTGACGGGTTTGCGAAGTAGGGGTCGATTGTTCGGTCATCTGCCCGGTGAGCTGGCCAAGGATCTGCAGCGGGTCCTGCCCGGTGATCCAGCCGATGCCGACGATCAGCAGGATCGCCCCGAGACTCAGGCCCTTGCCACCGCCGAAGCGCATGCCGCCACCACCGCCCATGTCATCGCCACGGGCATCGACGACGTTGTCACTGCGTCGGCCTTTTTTCCATAGCATGTGGGAATCCTCTATCTGTAGGTGGTGATGAGTGTTGCCGGTGTGTGAGTGTGGCGCCAGTCCGGTCGTCCGTCTATTCGTACAGACGCACAAAGGCCCGGCCTCGGGGTGACGAGGTCGGGCCTGTTATTGACGAGCGCGAGCGCCGGGAATTCAATTCGCCGGCGGATTTCTTTCGCCGGGTCAGGTATCAGCGGTCGAAGGCATCCCACACCGGCGCGAAGTCCGGGCTGACCTGACGTTCGCGTTTGGACAACGCGGCGATCAACGCTCGGTCGTCGTCATCCAGTTCGACCTGCAGTGACGCCAGGTTGGCCAGTTGATTGGTCTTGCTGCTGGCCTTGGGAATCGCCGCGACGTTGTCCTGATCCAGCAGCCACTTCAGCGCCACTTGAGTCGGCAGCACGCCATGTTTTTCGGCGATCTGCTGAATCTGTGGAATCTCCGAGACCTTGTTGCGCGCCAGTGGCGTGTAGGCCGTCAGCGCCAGATCGTGTTGACGGGCGTAGTCGAGCAGGGCGTTTTGTCCGAGCAGGACGTGGTACTCGATCTGGATGGCTGACAGAGGGATGCCGTATTCCTCGACGACTTTGCGCAGCAGCGGCAGCGGAAAGTTCGCCACACCGATGTTGCGAGCCAGACCTTGCTCCTTGAACGACGCGAGGGTTTCAAGGGTGTGCGGCAGGTCCCAGTCAGTGGTCGGCCAATGGATCATGAACAGATCGACGTACTCGCTGCGCAACGCCTTGAGGCTGCGATCCAGCGAGTGACGCATGGCGTCCGGTTGCAGCTGGTCCCACCAGACCTTGGTGGTGACGTGGATCTGCTCGCGGGGTGTCGGCGTATTTGCCAACGCCTGTCCGACTGCGTCTTCGTTGTTGTAGGCCGCTGCCGTGTCGATGTGGCGGTAACCGAGTTCCAGCGCTTGCTCCACGGCGCGGGTGCATTCGTCGCCAAGCATCGGCCAGGTGCCGAGGCCGAGTTTTGGCAGGTTCAGTCCTTGTCTGTTAACGATGTGCTGCATGGTCGATCTCCTGTTCGAAAGCCGTGACGCCCGCCATGTGCCGGGCGGCGATGTAACCGAACGTCAGCGCCGGTCCGAGGTTGATCCCGCCCGCCGGGTAATGCCCGCCCATGATGCTGGCCATGTCGCCACCGGCGGCGTACAGCCCGGGGATAGGCCGGTCTTCGGTGTCGAGCACTTGTGCATGCGGGTTGACCTTGAGCCCGGCGAAGGTGCCGAAGCAACCAGGCTGCACCTTCACCGCGTAGAACGGGCCTTGTTCTATAGGGGCCACGCACGGGTTGGGCTGTTGTGCCGGATCGCCCTGTTTGCGGTTGTACGGGGTCGAGCCGCGACCGAACAGCGGGTCTTTGCCGTGCCGGGCATGGTGGTTGTAGTCATGCAGAGTGGCGCGTAAACCGATCGGATCGATGCCGCATGCGGTGGCCAATTCCTCAAGGGTATTGCCGGTTTTCAGATAGCCGCTGCGGATAAAACCTGACACCGGAACCGGAAACGGACGAGACATGCCGAGCCCGTAACGCCGCTGGAACGCGCGGGTGCAGATCAGCCAGGACGCGACCTCTTCACCCTCGGGGGCGGCGGCGACCATGGCGCTGACGTAGTCGTAATAGCCGTTGGCTTCGTTGACGAAGCGCTGGCCGTTGCGCAGCACGCCGATGACGCCGGGTTTGCCGCGCTCGATGATGTGTGGGAAATGGCCGATGCTGCCGTCGGAGTGTGGCACCTGCGAGACCGGGGCCCAGGCGACTGGCGAGGCCACATCGGTGTTGACCCGGCCCCCGACGGTTTCACCCAGTCGCAGGCCGTCGCCATTAACTCCCAAGGGTGGCAGCGCCCAATGTTCATGACCGGTGGGCGTACGAGGGAACAACGCTCTGCGCCGCTCGATGTCATTGGCGAACCCACCAGCGGCGAGCACCACGGCTTTGCGGGCATGGACATTGAGCGGGCCTTTTGTGGTGTTCACGCGAGCGCCGGTGATGCGTGATTCGTCGCGCAGCAGTTCGGTCACCGGTGCCGACTCCCACAGCAGAACGCCGAGGTCTTCGGCGGATTTCCCCAGCCGCGCCACCAGCGCCACGCCGTTGACCAGTTGCATCGCCCGGCCGTGCAGTGCCAGGTCCAGCAGGTGGCGAGTGAAACGCCGGGTCACGTGCCAGGCTGCCGACAACGAGCGAGTCAGATTGAGAAACGCCGACAGGTCCGCACCGGCCATGATCGGCATGCCCATGAATGAAGTTTCGCGCATGGTTGTGCGAAGACGCTTGAGCAGGCGTCCGACCTTTCGTCCGTCGTAGGGAGCGGCAATCACCGAGCGTCCGCCGGTGCCGGCGCCCGGTGTTTCACCGTGGATGTCGGCGATGGCGTTGCCGTCGGCGAATTGCAGGGCGGTGTGTTGTTCGAAGAACGCCACCATGCGCGGGCCGGCCTCAAGGAAGGCGTCGATCATGGCCGGGTCGTAGTGCTCGCCGAGTTCGTGACGCAGATAGGTGCGCGGCAATTCCACGTCTTCGACGATCCCGGCGCGCCAGGCCAGCGGATTGCACGGCACCCACGCCCAGCCGCCGGACCACGCGGTGGCGCCGCCGAACACCGGATCCTTTTCCACCACGATGACCTTCAAGCCATGCCAGGCGGCGGTGACGGCGGCCGACAAACCGGCGGCGCCGGAGCCGACCACCAGAACGTCGCAGTCGATATCGGGAAGGGCAAGCATCAGGCAGGGCTCCAGCAATCAATTATTTTTAGAATCGCGTTCCAGAAAATAACCAGTGCGGAGGAAGCAGATCAACTGACTGACGCGCAAAGTGGGCGGTTATCGGACGCCGGGTTCCAGATTTCGCATTCCTCGGGATGTCTTCTAGAATCGGCGAAATTTCACCGAGAGCGCACCATGGCCGGCAGTCAAATCGAACGGGTTTTCAGCGTGCTGGAAAGCCTCACCAGTGATCCGCGCGGGCTGCCGATGCAGACCTTGGCCGAGCAACTGGACATTCCGAAGAGCGCGACGCACCGCTTGCTCGCCGAGCTGATCCGCCTGGGTTACGTGCGGCAGAACCCGGAGACGTTGCGCTATCACCTGTCGACCAAACTGGTTGCGATGGGCTTTCAGTACTTGTCGAGCAGCGGTGCTGACATTGTGCAGCCGGTGCTCGATCGGCTGGCCCAGGAAACCGGTGAGCTGGTGCGTCTGGGCGTGATCGACGGCGAGCGCCAGACCTGGATTGCCAAGGCCCAGGGCGCGCGCACCGGTCTGCGTTACGACCCGGACATGGGCCGCGATGCGCCGCTGTTCTACACCGCGTCGGGCCATGCGTGGCTGGCGTGCATGAGCGATGCCGAGGCGTTGTCGCTGGTCGAGCGCCAGGGCGCGGAGGTGCCGGCGGATATCGGGCCGAACGCGCCGCGCTCCAATATTGAACTGCTAGAACGCCTGCGCGTGGCACGGGAACAGGGCTATGCCTGTGTCGAGGAAAGTTCGGCGGTAGGCACTTCGGCGATTGCCGCCGTAGTGAAACATCCCGCCGATGGCCGGGTGATCGGCGTGCTCAGCATCGCCGGCCCCAGCGCCCGGATGCCGGGGGCGCGATTGCATGAACTGGCGCCGTTGCTACTGACGTTTACCGAGGAATTGTCGGCAGCCAGCCTTGCCTCGGAGTTGTTCGTTTAAACAAAACTGTGCGCTGTTCGCCCACTTTCTCAATCAGGTGGGTGGGATAATCTGGAACCGGGTTCTAAATTGTCGATGGAGTGGCTATTCCCACAACAATCACAAGAGGATCGCACCTTGAACCCGCCCCTTCGAATCGGCATTGGCTACGCCACTTCACCGGAATTGGCCGAGGCGCGGCCATGAGCGAGCGAATTCTGTCCCTGGCCAGCCTGACCGTCCTCGAATTGTCGCCACCCTACATGATCGAGGTCGCGGCTCGTGCCGGTTACAGCCATGTCGGCCTGCGCCTGGAGCCGGCAACGGCCGAGGAATATCATTTTCCGCTGGTAGCCGATGGCGATTTGCGGCGTCAGACACTGGCGCGTTTGCGTGACACCGGAATCGGCGTGCTCGACGTGGAAATCCTTCGATTGAAGCCGCAGACAGTGGTCGCGGATTTGGAGCGGCTGCTCAGCGTCGGCGCGGAGTTCGGTGCCAGTGAGTTGCTGGTCGCCGGTAACGATCCTGACGAGCAGCGGCTCACCGATCATTTCGCGGCACTGTGCGATCTGGCCGCGCCCTACGGTTTGCATCCGCATCTGGAATTCATGCCATGGACCGATGCGCGCAATCTCGAACAGGCATTGCGCGTCGTCGACAACGCCGGGCGCGAAAACGGTGCGGTGCTGGTGGATGCGTTTCACTTTGACCGCTCCGGTTCGCGGCTGGAAGATCTGGCCGGTGTGCCGGCTTCGCGGCTGCGCTACGCACAGTTGTGCGATGTTGCCGGGCCGAGGCCAACGGACATGGCCGAGATCTTGCGTCAGGCTCGCAATGAGCGCCGGTTTCCCGGCGAGGGCGATTGTGACCTGATCGGGTTGTTGCACAGTCTTCCGGCTAACCTTCCCCTGAGTCTGGAAATTCCCACGGTCAAATTGCTGGAGCAGGGCGTGAGCGGATTGCAGCGGGCGCAAATGGCGATCGACCGGACACGGGAATTGTTGGCCCGGCTTTAAGTCTGCTTCAAGGGGCGAGGGCGCCTGCGTCCTCGTCACCGTTTATTTTTCATTCAGAGAGAGCCAATGACCGTCAGCACTCCGCTTTCCGGCGTCAACCAACCCTTCAAGGGGATCTTGCTGATTGTCGTGGCAACCTTCCTGTTCTCCAGCCACGACGCGCTGTCGAAATACCTTTCGGGTTTTTATCCGATCGTGATGGTGGTGTGGGCGCGGTATCTGGTGCACACGCTGCTGATGGCGGGGATTTTCCTGCCGCAGTCCGGGCTGCGCGTGCTGCGCACCAAACGCCCGTTGTGGCAGTTGGCACGGGCGTTGTGCCTGCTGGGCACCAGTCTTTTTTTCACCACGGCGTTGCTGTACATCCCGCTGGCCGAAGCCACGGCGGTCAACTTTCTTGCGCCGGTGCTGGTGACGGCGCTGTCGGTGCCGCTGCTCAAGGAACGGGTGACGCGCGGTCAGTGGATCGCGGTGGTGTGCGGATTCATCGGTGTGCTGATCATCGTCCATCCGGGCGGTGAACTGTTCACCCCGGCGATTTTGTTGCCGTTCTGCTCGGCGCTGTTTTTCTGCTTCTATCAGTTGCTCACCCGCAAGCTCGCGGAAGTCGACAGCCCGACCACCAGCAACTTTTTCGCCGGGCTGTGCAACACGCTGGTGATGAGTGCACTGGTGCCGTTCTTCTGGCAGGTGCCGAGCCTGGGGCATGCGTTGTTGATGCTGGCGCTGGGCAGTTGCGGAATGACCGCGCACCTGTTTCTGACCCAGGCATTCCGCCATGCCGCGCCGGCGTTGCTGGCGCCGTTCGGTTATTGCCAGATCGTGTTTGCGGGGTTGCTGGGCTGGTTGCTGTTTGCTCACACGCCAACCCTGATGACGGTGATCGGGATCGCGGTGATCTGTTGCAGCGGGCTGGCGGCAGCGTGGCAGCAGAGCCGGCGCTAAAAGCAAAACCGGCCTGAAATCAGGCCGGTCGGTGCAGGAAGGTTATTCAGTATTGGAAGGCTACTCAGTGACGGTAGGAATCTTGCGCGGTGCCATGAAGTACATCCAGGTCAGGGCAATGAAGTACATCGCCGGGATCAGAGTGAACAGCACGGTGTAGTTGTTGTTGGTGACGGTCAGGATGTGGCCGACGATCTGGGTCATGAACATCCCGCCGATCGCCGCGCACATGCCGCCGAAACCGAACACCGTGCTCATCATGTGCTTGGGCGTGTAGTCCATCACCAGGCTCC
>Ga0207713_1000678_pt1 | contig 32010 bp, 23 predicted proteins | sample KBSS64metaG_FD_184404 | JGI IMG/M metagenome (GOLD analysis project Ga0207713, IMG submission 184404) | Switchgrass rhizosphere microbial communities from Kellogg Biological Station, Michigan, USA - KBS S6-4 metaG (SPAdes) (version 2) | ecosystem: Host-associated > Plants > Roots > Rhizosphere >... | reverse complement strand
GGCGACGGTTCGGCCTGCTCTTCGCAACGGAGCACATCGGCTGCACCGAACTTGTGGAAACGGATCATGCGGGACATCGCATACCTCGCCTTGTGAACCTCTATTACCACGGACTTTATCCGGGCTTTGGCCGTTAGACCATCAGTGGTCATTAATAGTCGACATGCTTGTCATCGATTGGGCACCTGACATTCATCTGAATTGGCCCCCGGAAATCGGTGCAGGGTAACAGCCTTTGGCCTTAAGATTCACCCCTGCCCCACTTTAGGCGAAGCGCACCGATGAATCGAAACGACCTGCGTCGTGTAGACCTCAACCTGCTGATCGTGTTCGAAACGCTGATGCACGAGCGTAGCGTGACCCGTGCTGCCGAGAAACTGTTCCTCGGCCAGCCGGCCATCAGCGCGGCCCTGTCGCGTCTGCGCAACCTGTTCGACGACCCCCTGTTCGTGCGCACCGGCCGCAGCATGGAGCCCTCCGCGCGGGCGCATGAAATCTTCGCCCTGCTCTCCCCGGCGCTGGACTCGATCTCCACCGCCGTCAGCCGCGCGGCCGAGTTCGACCCCGCTACCAGTAATGCTGTGTTCCGCATCGGCCTGTCGGACGACGCCGAATTCGCCTTGCTGCCGCAACTGCTCAAGCGCATCCGTGCCGAAGCACCGGGTATCGTGCTGGTGGTACGCCGGGTCAACTACCTGCTGATGCCAACGCTGCTGGCCTCGGGGGAAATCTCGGTGGGCGTCAGCTACACCAGCGACCTGCCCGCCAATGCCAAGCGCAAGGTGCTGCGCCGCAGCAAGCCGAAACTGCTGCGCGCCGACAGTGTGCCCGGCAGCATCACCCTGGACGACTTCTGCGCCCGGCCGCACGCCCTGGTGTCGTTTGCCGGTGACCTGTCCGGTTTCATCGACGAAGCCCTGGACGAGATAGGCCGCAAGCGCCATGTGGTGCTCGCGGTACCGCAGTTCAATGGGCTGGGGAGTTTGCTGGCCGGTACCGACATCGTTGCCACGGTGCCGGATTACACGGCGGATGCGTTGACGGCTGCCGGGGGGTTGCGGGCTGAGGACCTGCCGATCGAGGTGCGCAGTTTCGAGCTGCACATGGCCTGGCGGGGGGCGCAGGATAATGATCCGGCGGAGCGCTGGTTGCGGTCGCGGATTCAGATGTTCTTTGGCGATCCGGACAGTCTTTGATCAGAACGCCATGAAGGCAACAGTCCGGCCGGACAACTGCCATGGCACTCGCCGACGCGATAAGCCGAGACAGCGAACACAGCGAACGGCCGTGACACAGCACCACGCCCTACCACAGCGCATGGAGTGGGACCTTCTTGGTTGGACTGATGTCCATCTCTGCCCATGCTTTCGCCACACCCCCCCAGATCGTCAGCCAGTGCCCTGACGGTGTCACGGGACACAGTACAAATCATGCCCAGCGACATACCCGGACAACATTGCGGCGTAGGTGGCCGCTCCAGATTGAAGTTGGAAAGTCAATAACGGCAACCGCAAGACTTGTCATCTCCGACTATGGTGCACGCCAATGAAACCTATTACTGCGCTATACGCAGAGGCTGACGGAAGTTGTTTTCATGGCTACTCGGAATAATGAGTCCTCTACTTTTGACATCTTGAAGATGTGCGATACAAGGGTGCGGTACAAAAGGATACTCGAGGAACATTTTGTAACGAAACCCAATGCACTCCGACGATTTTTCCTACAACTCAGTCGCCACCTTTAAACAGATCGATCACCGCCTCCAATGAGCGAAACTATGAATCGGATTTCGGTTCGAGGCGAGACGCTTAGGCGCTGAAGCCGCCAGCACCGCCCCAGGATTAGATAATTCAAGGATAGTTGCCTTTGACGCGACTATTGATAGCTCGATTTACTTGTCCGAAATAAATGCTTGACATCAAAATTGGGTTTTGGCCATATTTAATCGCACTGAGCACCGGCTACTGTCCTACTACAACTGTGGTCAACGACTGAAACTCAGGTCAGTTTCTTCACTGCGCCCCCATACGGATACCCGAAGCAGCGCTCGACGTATTCGCAAAGACAACTTTTATCGAGCTTGAACCAAGCAAATGGAAGGTTTATGTCTAATTTGAAGAACCAATACATCAATACTGCCAGGACGGTCGAAATTGGTAATCCCTCCTGGCAACTTGCGCAGAACTCAGGGCTGACCGACTTGAGCGTCAGGCATGTCGAGCGCAACCGCATGGTCGATCTGAACGGGCACTCGTTCATGAACATGTGCTCCTGTTCCTATCTCGGGCTGGAGACCGATCCGCGTCTGGCCAGACGCGCGGCAGACTATGTGCTGCAAAGCGGTACCGTCAACCTGCCGACCTCACGCATCCGGATCCGCTTGAAAGAGTTGGATGAGCTAGAGCAGGCAATGTCTGCTCATTTCAAGTGCAACGCCTTTACAGCGACATCATGCAGCGCCGGAATCGTCGCGTCTTTGCCATTGCTGGCAGCCGGGATTTTTACCGACGGACAACGTCCGTTCATGATCTTCGACAAGCATGCGCATTTTGCCTTGAACCAGGTCAAGGCCGTGTGCGGGGATGAAACCCAAGTTGTCACCTGCAACCACAATGATGTCGACTTCATCGAAGAAATGTGCAAGCGCCACCCGTTGGTCGCCTATGTCGCCGACGGAGCCTACAGCATGGGCGGCAGTGCACCTATCGAGCATCTTCTGCAGTTACAGGACAAGTACGGACTGTTTCTCTACTTCGACGACTCACACTCCTTGAGTGCCTATGGCGAACGAGGCGAAGGTTACATTCGCACTTTCATGCCGGAGCTCAATCCACGGACGATGCTGGTGTACTCCCTGGCCAAAGCCTTCGGGGCCAACGGTGGTGGGATATTCATGTCCGAGCGCGCAAATTATCAGCAGGTTTTCCGCCGCTTCGGTGGGCCGATGTCCTATTCTCAGTATGTCAATCCCGCCACCATCGGCGCCTCGATCGCTTCGCTGGACATTCACCAGTCCCCTGAGCTGGGTGTATTGCAGGAAAAACTCAACGCCAACATCCAGCTGTTCGACAGCTTGTTCTCCACCGAGCATGCGGGATCCGGCTTGCCGATTCGCGTCGTCCCGCTGGACAGCCCCGACATGGCGGTCGGCGTTTCCGAGGGTGTGTTCAAGCGCGGCTATTACACCTCGGCCGTGTTCTTCCCCATTGTCGCCAGGAACAAGTCGGGGCTACGCGTGATGATGCGTGCCGACATGTCCCATGAAGATATTCGTGATTTCTGCGCCGCTGTTCGCGCCGAGGTCGAACTGGCCCGTCAGGGCCAGCCGGTTGCCCATGGTTGAGCACATGACGATGACCCATCATGTACCGAGAAGCCTGCTGTACTGCTCCGCGCTCAACCCCGAGCAGTACGCCAAGAGTGCCTTGACGGATGTCATGGTAATCGACCTGGAGGACGGTGTGCCCCACGGGCAAAAAGCCCAGGCGCGGGCATGTGTCGAGCAGTTCTATCGCTCTCGCGTGCAGCAACGGACGGCGCTGCGAATCAACCCGCTACGTGACAACGAAGGGTTGCTCGATCTCTTGCTCGTCCAGTCGCTGAAACACCAGCCTGAGTTCATCGTGATGGCCATGACCGAAGCGGCTGCCGAAATCGAGGTGGTGCGGGCCAACCTGTGTCGTGACGGAGAAAGCCCGAAGATCCTGGTCACGGTCGAAACACCGGTCTGCATGCGGGACATCTACGAGATCGCCGCCACGGCCGACGGATTGATCTTCGGGTCTGCCGACTACGCCGCCAGCCTCGGCGTGCCGATTGGCGGCTGGAACAATATCCTGCATGCGCGAGGGAGCATCGTCGCAGCGGCTAGCGCGGCAGGCATTCCCGCGTTCGATACGGCTTATTTCCATCTTGATGACGAAAACGGGTTGATGAAGGAATGCCAGGACACCCTCGAGCTAGGGTTCATCGGCAAGACCGCCATCCACCCCCGGCAGATAGCCACGATCAATGCCGTTTTCACCCCCTCTACCACGGCCTACGAACAGGCCTTGGCGGTGGTGCAGGCAGCACAGCACAGTGGCGACAAGATCACCCGGTTGAAGAACCTCATGGTTGGGCCGCCATTCGTGAAGCAAGCTAGGAAGGTGATCCAGCGCGCCCAGGAACTGGGACTTTAAGGAGAGATGCATGGAATCCATGATTACGGCGCATGAACAGGTCGGCGTCAATCGCTACCGCGAATCCTACGGCCTGCATTTCGAAGAGTTCGTGGTGGGCGATGTCTTCGAACATCGCCCGGGACGCACGGTGACGGAACTGGACAATATCTGGCAGTCGCTGGTCAACATGAACAATCACCCCGCACATATTGATGTGGCTTATGCGCAGCGCACCGAATTTGAAAGGCTGCTGGTCAATAGCTCCGTCACCTTGTCGATTGTCAGCGGCATGACCGTAGCGACCATGAGTGCGCGGGCGATTGCCAATCTGGGGTGGGATGAAATACGGCTGCCAAACCCGGTCTATGTCGGCGATACCCTTTACGCCGAGAGCGAGGTGGTTTTCAAACGAGAATCGCGCTCACGCCCCGGCCAGGGAATCGTCACCATCAGAGTCATTGGTCGCAAGCAAGACGGAACGCCAGTGATCAATTACCTGCGGACCTTCCTGGTGCCGAAGAAGGGGCACTCCCAGGACTACCCCATCGGCTAGGACACGTTGGCCGTCGTGAAACAGCAACCCTGGAAACATGCCATGAGCAAATTAGCGGTGATTACCGGCGGCAACTCCGGTATTGGTGAGGCCTGCGCCTGGCGTTTTGCCAGGGAGGGATACGAGGTGGTTGTCTGCGGGCGCCGAGGCGAGCAGAACCGTGGAGTGTGCGACCGCATTCGCGAGGCCGGCGGGGTGGCCCATGGCTATGCTGTCGACCTGCGTGATGCTCGCGAGCTGACCGAATGCTTTCGGGCCATTGCACTCAATCATCCGCCGGTGACGTGCCTGGTCAACAGCATCGGTATCGAAGGCACGCCTTTCACGCGTACCGAGGAGTACGACGACACCGTGTTCGACGATGTCCTGGCCACCAATGTCAAGGCGCCCTGGCAGTGTATGAAAGCAGTCTTGCCGACGATGAGGCTGGCGCGCGCCGGCAGCATCGTCAACGTCGCTTCCTTGGCCGGGATACGCGCAAGTGCCACGGGCGGTTCGGTCTACTCCGCGAGCAAGCATGCCCTCGTGGGTATGACCCGGGCCGCGGCGCGTGAGTATGCTCCGTTCGGGATTCGCATCAATGCAGTATGCCCGTCCTTTGTCCGCACGCCCCTGTCGGAGGACATCCTTGGAGGCGATCTGGAATCGGTAGGCGGCACCCACCCACTGAACCGGGTCTGCGAAGCCCAGGAAGTGGCCAGCGCGGTTTATTGGCTGTGCTCTCAGGACGCGTCATTTGTGACCGGCATCGCGATGCCGGTGGACGGAGGAACTCAGGCCTGAATACCGCTGGCGCGAGAATCAATTGCCCGCATCTTCACAAATGGATCAATAGAACAAGGAAAAAGGCATGCTGCTGCTCAATCGCCAGGACATCGAACGCAGTGTCGAGCTGCCAAGGCTTGTCCGTGTGCTGGAAGACGCGCATCGAGGGTTTGCGTCAATCCCCCCGGTGGTTCCAAAACGGCTGATGATCACTCAGGAACGCAATAGCGCATTTTCCTTGTTCATGCCGGCGTTGCTGCCCGAGCAGCAAACCCTGGGCATCAAGGTATCGTCGTTCCATCCCGATAACAGTGCACGGGGGTTATCGGCGATCAACGGTGCAGTATTACTGATCGAAGCGCAAACCGGTAGGCTGCTGGCGATGCTGGACAGCGCGGCCCTGACAGCTATTCGCACCAGTGCCATGAGCGCACTGGCAACCGACAAGCTATGTCCGCGTGGGCGGCTCAATCTGGCGGTTATCGGGGCGGGCGCCCAGGCTGCGGCGCATGTGAGGGCCATGGCTGCCATCCGGGATCTGGGGCAGGTGCGGATTGTTTCGCGGCGCCTGACACAGAGCGTCGCGTTGGCCGAGCGGTTAGCCATCGAGCTTAGCCTGCCGATCGAAGCGGTCGACACTGTGCCGATGGCGCTGGCCGATGCGGACATCATCTGTACGACCACCTCTCACGCCAGCCCTACCCCACTGGTCGCCCCGCAGATGCTCAAACGGTTCGCGCATATCAACGCAGTGGGGGGTAGCTCGCTTGCCGCGTGCGAGATCGACCCCGGGTTGCTGGCCGACGCCCAGGTCCATGTCGATCATCTGGACTCGGCTCGCCATGAGTCGGGAGAGATAGCTCAGGCGCTGGCATTGTCGGTGATCAGCGAGCGTGACATTCGCCAGATCAGCGCGCTGGTCATCGACCAGCCTGAGCCTCCCCTCAAGAAGTCCCGGTGGAGCTACTTCCGCAGCGTAGGGCATGCCAGTCAGGACATGGTGGTAGCCGCCTGCATCTATGAGACGGCCAGAGCAGGAGGAATAGGTCGGTACTGCGACTATTTCAACAATCCAGACATGCCCCGCGTGCGGAGCCGATCTGGCATGGACACTATTGGGGAGTAGGGAAACCCATGAACATATTGCTGATCGATTCTCCGAGAGTGAACTACATCGATACCGGAGAGTACGGCGCAGGAACAACACAACAGGGCCATACCCTGGAGGTCACCGCCAACCCTTCGGATGAGCAACTGGCACGGGCCGATGGAATAATCGCTTTTCACGCGGTGGTCGTCGACGCGTCTCTGGTGGCCAGGATGCGTCGCTGCCGAGTGCTGGTGAAGGCAACCATCGGCCTCGATGACGTCGACGTCGACGCCCTCAGCGCAAAAGGCATCCTTTGTTCGAACATCGGTGCGGTGGGTGCGCAAGAGGTCGCGGAGCATGCACTGGCGCTTATTCTGATGGCCCAGCGCAAACTGCTGGAGTTCGCCAGGCATACCCGCGAGGGTGGCTGGAGCTGGCGCACTCATACCGGCACTGTGAAAGCCTGCCGCGACACCGTGCTCGGGCTGGTTGGCTATGGTGCAACCGGGCAAGCCTTGGCACACAGGGCGTCGGTGCTCGGCTATCAACTGCGTTTCTACGACCCGTGGATCGAGCAGTGTTCACAAGGGCTGGCACAGCGGGTGACGCTGGAGTCCCTGCTCGAGCAGGCCGATGTTATTTCCCTGCACCTGCCTCTCACCGCGCAAAGCCTGCACCTGTTGAACGATGCGCGCTTTGCGCAAGTCAAGCCTGGGGCAATGCTGATCAATACGGCGCGCGGCGGTATCGTTGATTCCGAGGCATTGCTGCGCGCCTTGCAGTCCGGGGCGGTATCGATGGCATTGCTGGATGTGGTGCAGGAGGAGCCCTCTGCGCCCAAGGCACTGATCGAGCATGAGCGTGTGCTGATGACCCCTCATGCGGCCTTCTACAGTGAGCGCTCACTGGCTGAGTTGAAGCGCAATGCGCTGCAGACGATGCTGACGCTACTGCAGGGGGACAAGGTCAAGACCCTGGTCAACCCTGATTGCATCGCAAAGGAGGCGAAAGGATATGCCTGAGATGAAGCTCGCGAGCCTTGAGCTCTCACCATCCGGGCTGCCCGCCTGGTTCGACCTGGCGACTGGCGCCAGCATACTGCAGTACGGCCAGCGCCTGGCCGCACGCGAACTGCTCGTCAATACCCTGGGCAATATCGTCGTGCGCACACATTGTCCTTATTGGAAGCGCGAGGTGATGTACACCAAACATCTCGGCCTGTCGCTCGAAGAGTCCGGCCTAGAGCACCTGGCCGTGCTGGACATGCAGTCCGATGAACTGCTGCACGGGCGCTGCCGCCCCAGCCTGGGGCATCAGATGCACCGCGAGATCATGCGCTGCCGCCATGATATCCATGCCACTGTGCACCTGCACCCCGATGACGTCATCGCATTTTTTTCCGTCATGCAATGGCGACAGATGAGGTATGTGTCGAACGACACCGCGCTCGTCATGGGCAAGCCGCCCTGCATTCTTGGCGAAGGGGTGAATGTCGAGCTCGACGTGAGCGCCATCGGCCGTTGTGCCGACGATACCAATTGCATCGTCATGCCTGGCCACGGCATCACCAGCTTCGGCCGCGACCTTTCAGAGGCCTACCACCGCGCGGTGGCATTCGTCGCGGAAATTCGCCGACTGATTATCTGTCAGCACCTGTCGGCGGCAACCGGAAAATCGATTGCATTTGCCAGCGAAGAGGAAGTGCAGCACATGTATGAGCTCGGCGAGCAGGTCATCTATGGGAGCACGCACACATGAACATTGACGAACATATTCTCGGCTCGGGACTGTGGAAGGCGCCGGAGCGCGACCTGAACTCCGTGTTGCTGGACTTGAACGAAAACCAGTTCCTGAGACAATTTCTCGCGCGCTTCATTGCGACAGAGCTCCAACCCCAGGACCTGTTCACCTACCCCAACTACCAGCCCCTGCTCAGCGAGTTGGCCAACTACTGCAAAGTGCCCACGCAGCACGTGCTGTTGACCAACGGCGCGGATCAAGCCATCGACCTGCTGTTGCGATTGCTATTTTCACCTGGCGATCGCGTCGTCATTCCTTCGCCAGTGTTTTCCTTCTACTACCAGATGCTCGACATCAATGGCGTCACGCCGGTCGTCGTGGGGTTCGAGAAGCAAGCGCAAGGCTTCGTACTGCCCATTCCGGCTGTTCTCGACGCCTTGTCGACAAGCCAGGGCCTGATCCTGTGCAACCCTAACAATCCACTGGGGGGGCGCTTGGAGACGGAGCAACTGGAGGTATTGGTGGAGGCGTGCGTCAGGCAGGACAAGCCGATCATTGTTGACGAGTGTTATTTCGAATACTTGCAGCAATCTTGCCTGGATACGTTCAGCAGGGTCAGACAGTTGTTCGTCATCCGCTCGTTCTCCAAGTATTTCGGACTTGCCGGACTGCGCCTTGGGTATGTGGTCACGCATCCTGATTCGGTGCGCGAGCTGTTGAAAGTACGTGGTCCCTGGGACATCAACCACATCGCAATAAAAGCCGCGTTGTACTGTTTGCGCAATCAGGATCACTTGCGGCGTGCCCATGAGAGCCTCGATCAGATCAAGGGCGCGATCATCGAGATATGCCGTGCGCACGGGATCGTGGCGTACGGCAGCGATACCAACTTCCTGCTATTGCAGGATCAAGACAATGGTCGTCTGGCACGTGCCTTCGCCCAGAACGATATCCGCGTGAGCCACTGCTCCGGGCACCCCCACAGTTTCGGCCTGCTCCACAACATGCTGCGCGTGGCGATACCGGCGAAATCAGATCTCAAGGTATTCCTGATGGCGTTGATACGTGGGGCTGGCAGCGTGACTGGCTGGGGGGGATGTGAAACTGGCCGTTCGATAGTGTTCACAGGCCAGGACGGTGCTGTGGTTTTTCAAGATCGCACAGACTTAGGATGCAAGGGATGAAAGGACGTCACCAGTACTCGTTGATCAAGGAACTCTACAAGACCATGCCTCGTGACATGCCGCTGGATCTCTCGACACTGCAGAAAATCGGTATCTCCAATCAGCGCGCTGCCGGCTACGCAAAGAGTGGCTGGCTTACACGTGTTGCCCATGGCGTCTATGTATTTCCTGGCGAGTCGTTGAGACTGCCGTCGGCGCTTTCCTACCTGGCCATGCAAATCGAAGGATTGCATGTAGGCGGCTATAGCGCACTCTTGGAGCACGACAGCACGCCTCTGGTGCTATGGGGGGACGCACGCGCGGCCTTGCCGCGCTGGTTTTCCGAGCGTTTTTCCGTGCGCTATAGCCATGCCCGCCTGTTCGATTGGGAGGGTTCGAGCATGCCTGAGCAGACATTGACGGATGCGGGGCCAGCATTGGGCGGAATCAAATGCTCCACGCCGGAGCGTGCATTGCTGGAAATGCTCTACGACGTGGGCGGCAAGCAATCGCTGGAAAATGCCTATAGTGCGTTTTCGCAAGTCAAGGTGATGTACCCGGACATCGTGGGTGATCTGCTTCAACGCTGTACCAGCGTAAAAGCCAAGCGTCTGTTCCTCAAATGGGGACGCGAATGCGGTCAGCTCAACGTCGATACGGTGCTGAGTCAGTACCGTATTCCGATGGGCAGTAACAGCCGTTGGATCACCCGGCTCAAGGACGGATCGATGTTGTCTTTGAAACCCTACGGATAGGGGTGCCAAGCGCTATGAAGCATATTTTGCTGCTTGATGTGGGTAACCAGTTTTACCGCGAGTTTGCCTTGGCCTCCCTGGCGCGTCAGGCGCCGGTGATCCTGGTGGGCAAGAGCCTGCCCGAATGGGCCGAGCGCTACGTCGCTCACTGGGTAGACATCGATCCGGAACAGATTGACGAGATTGCCACCCAAGTCGAAACACTGGGTATCGACTTGCTCCTGATTGTCACCTACTACGAATTCTACGTCGAGGCGGTGGCCTTGCTGTCCGCTCGCTTCGGGTTGCGCGGCAATACGCTGGATACCGCCCGGGTGAGCCGGGACAAACGCCTGATGCGCGAAGCGTTCGCCCGGCACGGCGTGTCTTCTCCCGCCTCATTGCTCGCCCTGACGGATGCGGAGATTGTCGCGGCCGCACGGGCAATCGGTTTCCCGGTGGTCATCAAGCCAAGAAAACTGGCAGGCAGCATCGGCGTGGTGCTGGCGGACACCGAGCAGGCACTGCTCGCGGCTATCGCGGCCAGGCACGCTAGCGAAAAACAGGTACGTACCAGTAGCGCGATCATGGACGAGACATTGGTGGAAGCCTATGTCGATGGCCCGGAAATCAGTGTCGAAAGTGTGGTGGCCCAAGGTCGCGTCAATATTGTTGCCGTGACGCAGAAACGTCTCGGTCCGGCACCTTACTTCGAGGAGGTTGGTCACCTGGTCTCTTTTGAGCCGGGTGGGCAGGATCTGCCGCCGGCGGTTGCGGCCTTGGTGGTTGCCGCCCATCAGGCGCTGGCTGTGCAGTGGGGAATCACCCATACGGAAATCCGCCTGGGCAAGGATGGTGCGAAGGTCATTGAACTTGCGACCCGGGCCGGTGGTGATCAGATCCTGAAGCTGGTAGAGCTGGCCAGCGGCCTGGATCTGTTCAAGCTGCTGGTGGACAGTTTCCGGGATGTACCGCTGGACCTGCGACCGACGCGCCACCGGGTGGCCGCCATCGACTTCATCTACCCGCCCCACGCGGGGGTATTGGTCAAGGTGCATGCCGCACTGCCCGCATTGCCCGCAGGCGTCAGGTCGCAATTGGTCGTCGAGGCCGCCTCCGGCCGCACCTTGAAGCTGCCGCCGGATGCCTTTCTTGATCGAGCTGCGTTCATCATCACCCAGGCAGATACGGCGCACGAATGCCGTGCAGCGAGCACTGCGCGCGTTCGTGACACCGAGGTGATCCTCAAGTGAACAAGCTCTTCAAGGACGCGGGGCTGACGACGGCGATGCGCAACATCATCGTGCTTCGTCTGCTTTTCGTCATGGCGAACGCGTTGGGGCCATTCGCAGCGCTGTTTTTCAACCGTCACTACCATCTCGATGGCTCGGCAGTGGCGCTGGTGATAACGCTGGTATCGGCGTTCTACTTGACGGGCAACTTGTTGGGTGGGGCCTTGGCCAGTCGCTGCTCCTTTCGCTCACTGTTACTGGGCACATCATTGTGCTCGTCGGTCTTTCTGCTGCTCGCGATGGTGTTCAACACGCCGACCACGTCCATTGCCATGGTGCTGATGTTCATGCTATGCGCAGGCGTGATCACGCCAGTGTTCAGCATGCTGACCTCGCTGGCGGCGGACGATGGCAACCGCATTGCATCCTTCGGCTACCTTCACCTGGCCAGCAACCTGGGCGCCGCGCTGCTGTTTGTCATCGGTGGGTATCTGCTCGGCCTGCATAGTCATTACCTGATGGTATTCGCCGCCGGCGTCAGCATTGCGTGTCTCCTTGCGAGTGTTTTCCTGGTGCTGCCTGAGCGACAGGTTCATACGCCACAGGCACGACGCACAATCTTGCGCAACATGGTCGACATACCGAGGATCGTGATCGTCGCCGGCGCAATGTTTTTCGCTTTGTCGGTGTTGGATGCGCAGCGTGAGTATCAGCTACCGTTGTGGCTCGATGTAATAGCCGTTGACCGTGCCGCGAGCATCTTCGCTGCCGTGGGGATCGTCAACGCGTTGCTGGTCATCCTGATCACGCAGCCTCTGATCGCGCTAACCTCTCGATTCAGCACGCTCGCCAACCTGGCCGCGGCAGGAATCTTCTACGGTATCGGATTTGGCGCCTACGCGTTTTTCGAGCATACCGCGTTGATTCTGACGTTCGTTTTCTTCTGGACGATGGGTGAGATTCTCGGCATCACCCATATCACCGCGTTGATTTCCCAAAAGACATCATTGCAAACCCAGGCCAGCCTCTTTTCGCTGATTCCCATCCTGCTCGCGCTCGCCAGAATGGTCTCGGTGGGATTGGGCGCCTCGTTGAACTCCAGCGCTGGGTTCACGCTGAGCTGGAGCCTCTACGGACTGCTGGGTCTGCTGCTCGGAGGCGTCTGCTGGTTGTGGGGCCGGGAAGCCAAGGCTCCACAGGTTTCATCACCACGAAGAAGTTGAGCCAGGAGGCTCGTTTCAGACATCAAAAGGAAGAGGTGCATTCAGCATGAGCGAGACACTGACGCAGGACCTGTACGAGCGTTTGTATCGTGGCAATCCGACCCTGGTCAAAACCCGCGACTTCGACGATATCGATGTCACGACCAACAACTTGATCTTTGTATTTCTTGTACTGGTCAACGGCTACCAGTTTCTCATCGCTCCCCTGTTGATCTCTACAAACCCCTGGTTCATGCTGACCCTGCTACCCACCCTGTTGTTCTCTTCGACCACCGGCGTCATGGTGCATGAGGCGATACACGGATTGCTGCACCCTGCCCCCCGGAGGAACCGGCGTATGGGCCAGGTGATGGCGGTGTTCATGGGCATCGCCTATGACTTGCAACGCTTCGATCATCTGCGGCATCACCGCTTCAATCGTACCGAGCATGATTGCGACGAGATCTATATCGCCCCGCGCCGATCGACGCGCAAGGTCGTCAATTATTACTATCGCAAATTGTTTGGTGCTTACTGGCACGACTTCGTGCTGACCGCAATCGTCTGCTTCCTGCCGCCCCGTTTTATCTACCCGCTGACGAGCCTCATCTACGGCTCGACAGTAGTGCCGTCGGACCATTGCGCGCTGTCCATCACCCTGCGCAATAAAAAATTGAGCGCACTGCGCACCGAAGGCGCGTGCACCTTGCTGCTGTTAGCTTGCAGTGCTTTTCTGTATGGCGCCAACTGGTGGATATTGGTGATCCTCTACTTACTCAGAGCATTCATTCTCACTGTGCTGGACAGTTTTGCCCACTACCAGACGCCCATCAATGATTCGCTGTTTGCGAGAAACGTGAAAGTGCCACTCTTTTTCGAGCGAGTGTGCCTGATGAACTTCAACTACCATGGCGCCCATCATATTTTTCCTACAGTTCCGTGGGATAAAATCCCACAGTATATGCAGCACTTCCAACCCGATTTCTGCTTGATTACTCACGGCAGTCTGTTACGGTCGCTTAAAGCCAAATACAAGCCGCCTCGGGCTTTCAGCGTGTGGCCCCGTGGCTGGTTGGCGGGAGGGCGCAAAGAGGAAAAAACTTTTCAAACCTAATCCCTGCCAGATTACCGTAAGCGCTTACACTTGCGGCAAGCGATGTTCAACAGGCCGAGCGATATCTTACAAGAACATATGAGCCGGGCAATTTATCGTCGTCCAGCTCCAACAATATCGAGGACCCCTTATGCGACAGCAGTATGATCCTGCCTGGGTTGAAAGCACGGCTCAGGCCAAATGGCTTCGCGATGAAGTATTCAAGGCTGTCCAGGACGAAAGCCGGCCAAAGTTCTATGCCTGTTCCATGCTGCCCTACCCTTCCGGAAAGTTGCACATGGGGCATGTGCGCAACTACACGATCAATGACATGTTGGCCCGTCACATGCGGATGAAGGGCTACAACGTCCTGATGCCGATGGGATGGGATGCGTTCGGCCTACCGGCAGAAAACGCCGCGATGCAGTCGGGCGTATCACCCGCTCAATGGACACGGATGAACATCGCCGACATGAAGTCGCAGATGCAGCCGCTAGGACTGGCTTTCGACTGGTCACGAGAAATCGCCACCTGCGATCCCGAATACTACAAATGGAACCAGTGGTTTTTCTTGAAGTTGCTGGAAAAGGGCGTGGCCTACAAGAAGACCCAGATCGTCAACTGGGACCCCGTCGACCAAACCGTGCTGGCCAACGAGCAAGTGGTGGATGGCCGGGGTTGGCGATCCGGAGCGCTCGTCGAGAAACGCGAGATTCCCGGCTACTACCTGCGCATCACGCAGTATGGAGAGGAACTGCTGTCGGCCATCGATACCCTGGAGGGTTGGCCGGACATGGTCCGCAGCATGCAGCGCAACTGGATTGGCAAGGCCAGTGGAGTCCGCCTGGCCTTTGTCCACACTGTCGAAGACGCAAACGGGCAGTTGATCGACGCAGGCAAGCTGTGGGTGTTCACGACGCGCGTCGATACGCTCATGGGTGTGACGTTTTGTGCCGTTTCCCCTGATCATCCGCTGGCCAAGCGTGCCACGGCGCTCGATCCAGGGCTCGAGCCGCAGGTGCAGGCGTGTCGACAGGCGGCACAGACCAGCCCCGCCGCCGGCGCGCAGGCGAAGCTCGGTATCCCGAGCGGCTTGCACGTCGAGCATCCATTGACCGGCGAACCGGTCGCCGTGTGGATCACCAATTATGTGGTTGGTGAGTATGGGGAAGGCGCCTTGATGGGGGTGCCGGCCCATGATGAGCGCGATTTCGATTTTGCCCGTCAGTATGGCTTGCCCGTACACCCCGTCATCGCGCTCGACGGGGCTCCTTATGACCCTGCAGCCTGGTCGGATCGCTACGGCAGCCAGGAAGGTCGCCTGATCAACTCTGGCGCCTATGATGGTCTCACGGTGGAGCAAGCTGCCCTGGCAATCGTCGACGCCCTGGCCGAGCGTGGGCGTGGCGAGCAAGCCACCACGTGGCGCCTGCGTGACTGGGGAATCTCCCGGCAACGATACTGGGGAACTCCGATTCCGATCATTCATTGCGAATACTGTGGCGATGTACCAGTACCTTACGCAGACCTGCCGGTAATATTGCCGACCGATTGCATTCCCGACGGAAGCGGCAATCCGTTGCTGCGGCGTGAATCGTTCCGCCTCGTCGCGTGCCCTCGTTGTGCAGCACCCGCGCAACGGGAAACGGACACAATGGACACCTTCGTCGACTCGAGCTGGTATTTCATGCGCTACTGCGATCCCGACTGCCACACTTCGATGGTAGGGCCTGGCAACCGATACTGGATGCCCATCGACCAGTACATCGGCGGCATCGAGCATGCGGTGCTGCACTTACTCTACGCCAGGTTCTGGACAAGGGCGATGCGCGACGAGGGATTGGTGGACTTCAGTGAACCATTCAAGAATCTGTTCACTCAGGGCATGCTGCTGCGGGAAAGTTATTACCGCAAGGCGCAGGACGGTAGCCGACGATGGTTCTACCCCTGCGAAGTATCGGTTCAATACGATGAAAAAGGCCGTCCGGTCAGCGCGACAGCGATCGAAGATGGCTTGCCTGTCACCCTGGGTGGCGTGGAGAAGATGTCCAAGTCGAAGAACAACGTGGTCGAGCCCAAGGACATCATCGACCGGTTTGGTGCGGACACCGCCCGGTTGTTCACCATCTTCGCCGGCCCCCCTGATCAAAGCACGATCTGGAGCGACACCGGTGTCGAAGGGGCTTATCGCTTCCTGCGCCGTCTCTGGAGCTTTGCCGTTGATGAGCAGGCACGCTGGAGCGAAAGTGACGGCCAGGCGGCAGACGCCACAGAAGCCAGCCGTGTGCGCTTCATGACCCATGACTTGTTGAAGCAAATCAATAACGATTATGAGCGTCTGCAATACAATACCGTCGTATCGGGTGCAATGAAGATGCTCAAGGTACTGGAGAGTGCCCGCAGCGTTGGTCACCAGGTCTGCCGGGAAACCATGTCCATTCTCTTGCAGGTGCTGCAACCTGTGACGCCACATATCTCCCAGGTTCTCTGGGAGGCATTAGGATTCCCCGGCGCGATCTACGACAGTGCCTGGCCGACCCCGGACAGCGACGCCTTAAGGCAGGACGAAGTGAAGTTGATGGTACAGGTCAATGGCAAGCTACGGGGGGAGATTCTGGTCCAGGCCGATGCCGACCATGACACAATCCGTGACCAGGCGCTGTCCGATCCTGTGTTGAGCAAATATCTGGAAAGCGCAGGAAGGATGATCGTAGTGCCTAACCGATTGGTGAACTTCATCGTCTGACCATTCAGGTTGTCCCCTGAAACCAGAAAGCCGGCTTTCTCAGGAAATGTCGGCTTTCTGGTTCAGGCCTCAGTGGAAAACGTGTGCATCCCACCCACTGACTGCTGCGACGCGTAGCGACTGTGACGAGCCCAATGCATAAGTTGCGCAAATGGGCGAGGGATTGCACATTTGAAACCGATCCCTCCTCGTTGCCTCCACTGGAATCCACTCGTAGCTGCAGTTAAAAGGGGTACATCTGCGGGTACAAATCCAATTTCCCATTCATAACCATTTGATTTATATGAATGTCCAAATGTTTTTTGGCGACCCTGAGAGTCTTTAGGGGCTTCGCGCATGCTTGTTAGCTGATCATTTCTGCCTTTTTCTAGCCTCGAATAGCCATTTACTTCCAGCTAATTGCTACATTTGGGGCAAATTTGAGGGCATGCTTTGGATGGTTTGAAAAGGATGCCCCCAACCGTCATTGTTGTCCTGTAGAGGCGGCCCGCAAACTGACAAGCATCTGAGCAATATCCTGACCATCACATCGTCGCGATGACAGTCTGCATTTATCGCCGTAACGGAGAAAAGCAAGGCGCGCTAGCCTGCAAATTCGCCAACACTTTCTCATACTCAAAGTCTCCCTCAGCCTCTCGTGCAGGGATCACCTCGCCATGTAACTGAGCACGCAGGTCATCCCAACGGTCCAATAAAACCTGCCAGTTATGTTCATCGTAGGTCCCTCGGAAGATCACCGGATGCACATCAATGCGTGGTAGCTCCGCCGCTGAAATATCCCGCTCCAACGCTTCGTCCAGTTGGCGACTCCAGTGACTGCCCACCCGATCGACCCGGCCGATCTGCTGCTCGACCACGCCGGGGTTCCATTCCGGGTGCATGAGAATCACGGTGCGGCAGGCCCTGTGCAGGTTGAGACCTTCGCGACCGACGGCCGACTGGGCCACCAGCACCCGGGGGAAGCTGTCGGGGCGATTGAAGGCCATCTGCAACAGGCGGCGGGTGGACTGCTCGGTGCCGCCATACATCAAGCGGGCGAAGCCACCCTCTTGGTGGGCATATTCATCCTGCAGGCGGGCCAGGAGCGGCTCCCATTGCAAGGCCACTTCGTCCTGGGCGATGTCGCTGTCGTCCGCATACCGGTCGCTGGCAGCCTCCAGCAACTGGCGGAAGGCCGCGCAGACTTGCTCGGGGGTCGGTGATCCGGCCAGATCGCCGTTCAGGTCGAGGATCGCCCGGGTGAACAGCGCCACGGGATGCTTCTCGGCTGCATCAGCCAGGTCCTTGTTGAACTCGGCGTCCCTGAGGCATCCGAACATTGCCCGGGGCACTTGCTCGTGTTCGCCCAGCCCCGCATTCAGCCACTCAAGCAGGCGTCGGCGCAATTGCTCGCGGCGCGCGCCTTGGCTGTTGTACTGGCGGGCCAGCAGGTCGGGGATCGAAGCAAGGTCCAGAGGGGACTGCAACTGGCAATGGGCAATCTGTACCGCGGCCCACTCGCAATGATCATCCGTGGCGTCGGCGCGGATAACGCTCTGCGGCCAGTACACACCGGCGTCCAGTCTACGCAGCATTTCCCGGGCGTTGAGCAGGCGCACCAGGGCGCGCATGGGCGCGGTGAAGCGACCGAACACCAGGACCTTCTCCTTGCGCTCATGCACCGCTTCGATAGCGCTGATCGTGGCCAGGATCGCCGGATGCTCGAACAGGTGATGAGGTCGCTGGAACGCCTGTGCAGCGCTCTTCAACCACCATTGCACGCGCTGCTGGCGCTTTTCATCGAGCGGATTGAGTGGTTCGTCCGGCGTCGATGCGGACGGTTCCACGGGTTCGTTGATCTGCCCAAGCAGGTCGGCGATCCCGTGACCGTTGGCCAGGGTCAGGCGCAGGCGCTTGGCCGTGGCGTTTTCCTCCAGCCGCGACGCAACCGAGAGCGCCTCGGTCGCGCACACGGCCTGACGCCAGGGTAGCGCCAGGCGCTGAACATCCACGCTGACGGGCTCGCGGATATTGCGATGGCTCTCCCCGCGGGTGCGCTCGGTGAAGCGCAGGACGTCGGCGTCTTCGCGCTTGTCCCGGCGCAGTAGATAGGGGCGGAGCATGGTCTGGAAGGCGCTGGCCGCCGCCTCATAACGATGCCGCGCGGTGTCGCTTGAGCGCCAGTGGATGCGCAGGTGACGGATGGCCTGGTCAAAGTCGTCGATCACCGGCTGAAGCCGGTCGCACACGCTTTCGTCCAGCCCCAGCCGCTGGAAGGTCTGCCGCCACTGCTGGACGTTCAATTCCACGGGGGTCGCAGTCAGGCACAGGCGTCGGCATTGCTCCGCGCTGGAGAGCATGCCGAGCAAGCGGCTGAGGCCGCCGTCGCTGCCGCGACCTTTATGGGCTTCGTCGATCACTACCAGGTCGAACGCACCCAGGCCAATCCCGACGGTCTGCTCTAGCCAGCTTCGATAGAGGCTGCCGTTGCCGTAGTCGGTATAGACGTCCGGGTGAGGCCAAGGGTGCTGTGCAGTGACGTCGCTCAACCAGGTGCTGGCGGGTTGCCGGGGATTTTCCCGGAGTACATTAACGATGCTGACTGCAGAACTGGTGACCCACTCATCGTATTCGCCAGAGTGCAGATAACCGTTCGGATACCGGGCTGCGGTTGCCTTGCGCCACTGCGCAAAAACCTCGGGCACCAGCTCCCTGCGCCAGCGCCGGGTACCCTCCCCCAGGCGCCAATTGGCGAAGGCATGGGACAGCAGCACCGTCGGCACCTCGAACCACGGGGTCTGCTCACTGACCTCGGCGGCCCCCCAGGCTTCGAAATAACCCAGCAGCCCGCGAAGCATACCAGGCACGGCGACACCGCCGCGGTTCAACTCGTCCTGCCACTGATAGCCCAGCCCCGGCGGCGCGATGATCGCGGCGCGGCCTCCGGCCTCGTTGACCGCGCAAATCAGCTCGACGGCGATTCGGGTCTTGCCCATGCCCACTTCGTCGGCCAGCACAACGCCGTGTTCGCCGATGCGCTCGGCCATCGCCAGCACGCTGGCGCGCTGGCCCTTGTTCAGGTGCGCAGCCGCCTCACCCTTATCGCCCGCCAGTTGCTCCTGCTCCGCCACCCGCCTGCGCAGGGCCGCCGAAACCTTCGCCCAGCTGAAACCCGTCCGTGTCATATCGCAGCTCCCAGGGGAAATGCACTGCCGAGCTTCCAATGAGCTTCGATGGTGCTTAGTGCCGTCTCGTAGCGCTGGCCTTCCGGGCCATCCGCCGTTTCCGCGAAACCTGGCCTGAATGCCGGTTGACGCAGCGCGTGAAGAGGATTGAGCTCAAGTGCCATGAACTGCTGCAACAGCTCGCAGCCGGCAGCCTGGCTGAGAGACTGCTCCAGGCGGGCACACCACAGCGGCCAGTCCCGAGGCTCCAGGGCGGTCTGTTTTGCGGCGATGCTTTCGATCAGTTCCATCATCTGTCGGATCGGGTAACGCGCTGCCTCCCTCGCAGATGCTCGGCTGCCCTGCCGGTCAGGCGGGTCCTGGGAGGGATCGAACGCATTGGGCAATTCGTCTTCGCTGGGGGCGTGTGGGAATCCGTCGAGCTGCAGCCAGGCGTCCTCCAGGCTGATGTCCAGCAAGCCGGTGGCGGCCAAACGGCCGAATCCGTCGAGCACCGGCACCATGGTAGTCCGGGTCGCCCCGGCGTCCTGCCATGCGACCCGCACCTGCCGGGTTTGCGGCCCGGGCCAGGCGAAGCCCTGCCCCTCGACCCAGACACACGCCTGCTCCGACGTGTCCAGCAGCGAGCAAGCCGGCTGCGCAAGCGCGTCGGCGCTCAACCAGCCGCGCTCCGGCGTCTCTGCATCCCGCCAGACCAGATAGGCCACAGGGGCCGCGGCGAATACCTCGTCGCCCACTTCGAGGTCCTGGCCGTGGCGCAGGTTCTCGGGGGCACACCCCTGATCCCACTGGATCGGCAGTCGATAGCCGATCGCTTGCGGGTCGGCGACGCCCGGCTTTGCCGGATACCAGTTCATCGATTCAGGGGCGAAGACCACACCGGCCTCCAGGTTGCCTTTCAAGCGCCCCATCTGCAGGGTGAAGCCCTGTCGGGTCAGGTTGCCCGAGCCCAAGTAAAGCCAGGGGCTGGCGGTTTTTCCCGAGTGGCCGACCTCGCTGGCGCTGAAGATGAACTTGGCGTGCAAAGTGCGCTGGGGCTGCTCAGCAAACCAGGCCGGCTGGACCGCAGGTTTTACACTGATGCCTGCCGCCGTCAATAGTGGGACGGAATCAGCGATGCCCTGACAGCTCGCCTCGTTGACGAACAGGTCCACGCAGCTGCTCGCCGTCAACAGACGGGGCTCGCCCTCTTCACCGCGCAGGCGCCGGACGATGCTCAGCGGGACCGATGACTGATCGTCGGCCAAGGACGATTCATAAAAACCCGAGCCCATGGCCAGGTAGTTCCGCGCGCTGCCACGCCCCGAGGCATGCAGTACCTTGGCTGGCAACTGGTCGAGCAGCGACTTCTTGCGGTTATGGAAGAAGCGCGGGGTCAAGTTGGCTGCCCAGGGCTTGACCTGCTTGAGCAGACACTCGTCCAGTTCCGCCACGGCAGCGGTCGTCAGCGGATTGGCCTGCAGCGCACGCCGGTCGTAATGGGTGCGAAGCCAGTCCACCAGCCCCCAGGCGCTGCTGATGTCCGCGCACACCTGCCGGGTGGCGTCAGATGGCGACGACAGATCATCGCTGTGCATGTCCAGGCACCAGACCAAATCGAGGCTCTGTTCCAGGGTCTGCCGCGTCCAGTTGCCGGTGGACACCAGCAGGCGCAGGCACCAGGCGCCGCTGGTGTCCGTGCTGCGGAACGCCAGCAGCGCCACCTTGGCGTGCATCAGGTTGAATGGCAGCTCGCCGTTGGCCCACGGCAGGTGCAGTAGGCCCGGCACCCCGATGGGGTCGATCTGGACCGCTCGCGGATCCAGCATCAGCGCCAGAAGCGTCTGCCCGGCGTAGGCACGCTGATTGGCCTGCTGGTAGGAGAAACGTTCAAGGGCCTCATTGAGGAACCCCTCGTCCGCGGAAAAGCCGCACAGCCAGCCGAACTGACCGGTGAAACCCTCCGGCGCCTCGAAGTGCCGAACGAGAGAAGCAGGCACCTGGCTCATGGATTCACCTCTTCGATGGCTGTGCTCGGGTTCGCTGAAGTGCTGACCTGCGCCAGGCCCTGGAGATCCAGGTCCAGACGCCGCAGGCGCTCAACACGGTGGGAGATCCAGGCGGGCAGCGCTCCATGGGCTGGCGCCTCGGTGACCTCCTCGATCACCTGGTCGCCGTCGATTGGCGCGCCCTGGTGGAGAAACGCAGCGCCAGGCACAACATCCCTGCCGCGCAGACGCAACACCCGGTCGTCGCGGCGGACCAGGTGGGTCAGCAGGCTCGCATCGTCGGGGTCCGCACATTCGCGGCAGAAGGCCTCGGCCACGGTGTTTGTCCGTTGCGCCAACGGATTATCAAGGAACAGGCGGGCCAGTTGCCGCAGGTGATCGAGGCGGGTGGCGATACGCTCGGGCAGGACACTGCCCAACCTGAAACGCAGCGTGCTCAGTACTGCCAGATGCTGCTCCAGTGCGTTGAGCGCATCGTAGGCCGTATCCTGGACCTGGAAGAACAACGCGCCGTAGTGCAGGTCGTTCCAGTGCTCGGGGTCGATTGCATCAGGTCGCAAGCGCCAGTCGAACGCCCCCGCCGGCTCGGCGTGACGGGCGGCCAGCCAGCGACGGATGGCGACGCGGCGCTCCCCACCGCCAGCGCCGCTGTCGATACGCCGCGAGAGCAACGCACGAGCGGCTGCGGGCAACCCGTGCAGCGGTGAAAGCAGCTGCCGGACGCCAGGTTTCAGGTCGCCCACAGCACGGCCTCTCAGCGCCCATTGCACCAGGGTCTCCAGCAGCGCGCCGTCATCCTCGCAGCAGGCATTGATGAACTCCCGGCCAAAGTCCGTACAGGCAAAGGCATTGAAGCGTTCGCCCTGGGCACGCACCAGCCCAAGGGCCAGCAAGGCTTGGCCGGAGCCCATGCGCATCGGCTGGCTGACATAGAAGCCAGGCTTGCACAGGGTCTTGTAGTCAAAACCCGCCTTGCCACGCAATTTCTCCGAACCGCGCACCCGGCTATCACCCTGGCCGTTGTCGTGGGTGAGTGCGAAATAGCAGCCCAAGGCTTCGACGGCATTGGCCACGGCGATATTCGAATGCGTCATCCCGTGCCGGCGCAGGGCCTGGGCAAAGGCGACACCCAGGGTCGCCAGCAGCAATTGCTTGGCGTACCAGACAGCGCCCATGCCGGGCACGGCCCGCTCGTTGTAATCGCGCACCGCAGCGCCGATATCGAGTGTGCGGGTGCGTCGCTCGCTACCCACGTAATCCGGGCCACACAACCCCCAGGTCATGGTCATGACGCTATCCTCTTCATCCTTGGAAAGATCGGCATTAGTGCTGGCACAAGGCCGCCAACGATAGCAAAATGCTGCATTCGCAACCAGGTCGCAGGGAGGCCCACGTCATGACCGGCTGCAGCCGCTGCGTTCTCTTACGCCCATGAACGTATTCCATCGGCTCCTACAGCGCAGGCAAAAAGTAACCTGCTCAATGCGTTTCTCGGCGAGAACGTGCTGGGTGTGGGCCTGGCGCCGGAGACCGAAGTAGCCACCGAGTTGGGTTACGCAAGCGACCTTCACCTGCTGCAGAACTGGTTCTCGTTGAGCGACCCTGCCATGGAAGATCTGGCAAATTTTTCGCTTCAAATAAGGAGAATACATGATGTGCTGACATGAATACTTTGAAAGCGCTGCCTGCATTTATTGGTTAGGTGTCATTGCCGTTAAGCTTGCGCCAGCCCAATCTAATAAAGCACAAATTTTCACTTCCCTACCTACCCAAACCTTACATACCAGGGACGTATTAGCTGACATCCGCATAAGCTACAGGAATATTCCAAGCATGCTGCATTAACCTCGGAAACAGGTTCTCTTCAGCACCTTTCTTTGAATTCCAACGTCGAAGAAAGTCACGATGACCAAAAAACAGTAGGTGAAGCTTCGCTCTAGAACAAGCCACATTGAGGCGTTTTCGGTCGAGGATAAAATTAAGATTTCCCTCGGTGCGAACAGTGGAATAACAAACGATGTCTGCCTCGCTCCCTTGAAACGCATCTACTGTATCAACAGCTATCGACAATTGACCAAGTTTCCCTTCCACCCATCCACTCTTGCGCAAGTTCGAACGCACACATTCTTTTTGCGCTCCATACGGCGTAATGACAGCCACAGAAATAGGCTTAGTTGTACTCTCTGCAAGATTAGCTAAAAAAATAATTATCTCCTTAGCCTCCTCCCGATTTTCCTTGCTTTGCGAACCTTTCGGCTGGGATTGACGCCCTTTCACATCGATCCAGTAAATCGATTTTTCGAGTACGTATCGCTCCTCGAAATACGCGTCATCTCGGCCATTGTGAAGCACACGTTTACCTTCACGCATGTAGAAGAGTTCTGCCACCAAATCCCCGATCGCCGGCGCCATTCGATACTGCAAACTCAAAGTCTCGCGGCACTGTGGCGGAAGGCGCTCAAACATCAATTCAAAGAAGCTGGTATCCAAGAAATTTTCACGTAGGAACCCAAGCTCTTCTGCGGCGTCATCCTCTCGAAGCAACGGAGCGATGCTTGGTGGGAGCTGATAGTGATCGCCTACAAGAATCACCTTGTTTGATCGTAAGATGGGAATGAGGATTTCCGGGATGGTGGCCCTGCCCGCCTCATCAATGATCGCTACGTCGAACTGGAGTTGATCTATACCTCCCTTGTTTGTAGCCAATCCCACACAGGTTGCACCGACCAGGTTGCGGTCGGCCAAGAGTGTAATAAAAAATTCGTCCTGGTTGGCGCGCGACTGTGAGGCTTGCTTGATCGAGGAAAGCCACATGTGACACAGCGCGGCTTCATTATCCGGTAGGCTGACGGCGCCGGCGTTTGCGAGATCTTCGAGATCTGTAAGGTATTCACTAAATTGGCTGTCGAACCCTAGCGGTTTGATGAGGCTACTCATCTTCTCAGGATTACCTATCCGAATTGTGCGAATCGCGTGGTCGAAGCTATCGGCATGCTCGGCTAGAAACTTCTCCAGAGCGTTGTCCACCGCAGAGTTTTGTTGCGACACCACTAGAATTCGGAGATCAGAGCGCTGACGGTAAAGCTGATACAAAATCTCAACAATAGCCGTTGTCTTACCAGCGCCAGGTGGCCCCTGAATCAACGCGATATTTCGCTCATTCAGCGCTAACTCCACCACTCGCTTCTGACTCTCATCCAGAGGCCCGGACCACGCTATGTCCCTACTCCGCTCTGCCGGCTCGGCGAGGTAATGCTCTGGCGCAAGCAGGATGCTCTTGAGCGCCGGGTTAACTAGTTGATCGTTGAAAAAGTCTTCTAACGCTTGCGCCTGGCGCTTGAGTGCAGCACTGGGTACAGTGACAACCAAACGCAGCATTGCGCTTAGCTCTTCTGGCAGCGAGAGCGCGCTCTCAATGCTAATACTGCTCTTAGTGCAAATGTACAAAGGGCGCCGGCGGCGATCGCGAGAGACAACAGGCACAAACTCACAACGGTCCGTATCCCATAGCAAGAGTCGGACACAGTGGTCAGGATTAAGGAGGTTTTTGTCTGACAGCACCTCGCGAAGCTTCTCGACTAGGCCTTCGAAAGCCTCGTGATCTGACGACGGGAGACTGTCTCGTTGGAGTACAAGCACATCGTCTTCTTGAACAAGGAGCATGCTTGCTGAAAAATCCAGCACAGAAACTTCTTCCTGGCTCCGTTGATACGCGATGACCTGCTCCCAGCGCTGATAGAAACGACTGTGAGCCAAGCGCTCAGACGAGTCTTTCATATCCATTGCAGTTTGAGAGCAGAAGCGAAGGAACTCTTCTACACCGCTTCGCCATCCAACCTGCGACATCGCCGCCAGCTGCTGATTAAGTAGCGTAAACCGAAATGGGGTATCGAGACCAATCTGCAGAGTCCCCGCCTGAAAAACCTGATGGACTTCGAGCAAGCTAAAACTGGTCGTCGGCGCGCACTCCACCCTCACTGAGGCTTTGCCCAGAGAAATCATTCCCGTTGCACTAGAGTAGCCGAGTAGTGTCCAAGGCTCGTCCTCTTCGAAAAACTGTTGGTCGGTCACACCCTCTAGATACTTCTCATCTACGGTCAAATAAAGCTGCTGATAGGACTGAACTCCACGAGCGCGATAGTTAAACTCGCTGACCTCTATATTGGTGCGCCCTTGCTCAAAGGGATTGCGTAGCAAGCACAGATCGTACTGCGTCGGATGCACAAAGATCTTTTGGCCAGAGAGCAGTCGTACGCCAGGATGCTTTATCTGGCTGACAGGAAGCGTGGCGCGGATCAGTCCATCAAACAACGTCCCAATCATCGATTGCTTCTGCTTTCGCTCCACAATGAAAGGTACCGGTTCACCGGTAATGATGTGGTTATAGTAGAGCGCGCCTCGGGCGACACAGCCATAGAAGGATCCATTGTCCCACTTGGTAGCAGACTTGATCAGTACAGGTATCTCATCATTGAACGGCAGTGCTAACGCCTTTTGAGACACGTCGTCAGTACCGAACGAGATTCGATGGCCGAAACGTGGGAGGGGCCTGCCAACTTCTTCCATTGCCACTAATACGAGCTTTCCTGGATAAAGCCATTCAAGAGGGAGAAGCTTGTCTGCCGGGTCAAGCGCTAGCAGCAACGCGTAATGTTCACCCATAAGCAAGCCGTCGACTTCATTCTCCGCGAATGTCAGATAGCGCTCGTACTCTTTCATGCGTACTACAGCATCTTCGACACGTGCGTACTCTCGACGAAGTGCTGACTTACGGTAAGGGCTAGAGGTCTTATCAGAAATTTCCCGCGCAACCATCTGCTCGAGTTTATTCAGCTCCTCTGGAATTCCAACTATCGCCTCGCGGTTTTCCCGGATCACTCTACGTAAAAGCTGAACGTGCTCAAGAACCATCTCCCGGTATTCTTCCCACGCCCTTTGCTCTTGACGTGCCTGAGCGGCAGCTGCCCGGCGTCGAATCTCGTCCGCACGGGCGTGCTCCTGCGCATGTTTTCGCTCTTCCTCCTCAGTCATGCTGTTAGCTAGCCAGCTGAAAACTTTAGCAACCGCAAAAATCGCAACGCCAATACCGATAACGAGTGGAGCTGCCATAAACTTATTCCTGTCCGCCACCTAGCAACATAGCAGCTTCCTCTGCGGTAATTTTTCCAGACTCGAGTTGCTTAAGTATCCGGCCCTCTCTATCAGCCTTAGTTTCGAGCGTGGTCATTGCTATGTCGTAGTGCTGATCGGCCTCTCGGCTCTGGTTCGAAAGCTCTTGCATTCTTGCCCAATGATCGCGCTTGTGTTGATCATCCTCGAGCTCGGCTTCTTTCAGCTGCTGTTCTCCAAGTAGAATTTGTCGCTGCCCTTCAATCACGGTCCGCTTGGTGACTTCTTCTTCTTTCTTGTAATCAACAAACGACTTAAATGCATCAATCGATGAGTTGGCCATCTGCATCGCTTGATTCACATTGAATCCACCTCCGCCTTTTTTAGGAGCGGATTTCCCCGGAGTGGGCTTGGGGGGCGTAGGTTTGCGAGGTGCTTTCATGCGTTCTCTCCGGTTTGGGTGAGTAGTAGTGCCAACGTCGCGTCAATGCACTGATCAAGGCATACCTGTAGGCCGATTAATTGCTGAAAATTACCTAGGTCCTGTCGCTCCTTTTGAAGCAGCACATGCACTCTTTTCAAGGTATCGAGTTGCTGGCGAACTTTCTTGAGGGTCAACATTTTTTGTATATTCGAATGCTTCAACAGCTGAACTATTTGTTCCTTACGCCCAGAACGTTCGCGCTGCAACTGCTGGAGTTGTTTTTCCCCAATGCGCAGGTCTTGTGCGAGCGTTGCCTCGAGTGTTTTGTTGAATTCCCTCAGCTGTGCTGTGACCTCACGAGCCGCGCAGAATCGCAGGTAGCTGGCTGTCGCTTCGAGGACCGCGATTGCAGCGTCAACCCATACGGCAGTGGGATTCAGATTCCCCAGCCCTCTTGCGCCTTGCGTGAGCAAAATGGTTCCGTAACGGCGAACCTGAGCGTCATCCACCATTTGCTCAGCCATATTGGCGAACACATCAACGACCTTCATTGATCATCCTCAATTGGATACAAGCCATCTAAGTCCAGGCTTTTTTGAATCATTGCCCAGTTGAAACCTAGATGCTGCCAACGTTCCTCTAGCGCATGGTGACGATTGAAAACCGATGAGACGTTTTCCTCGGCTAGTGCCAGTTCTTGGAAGAGATGCTCAATGACTTGATCTTTGGTCGCTCGCTCGACGACTGGCCACACCCAGGAAGCTTTAGGATCATCAGTAAGCTCAAGCTCTCCTACTGACTCATCATCGTGTTCAACAAACGTGGTGAACCTGCAATGGTTAGCGGGGAGCAAACTGCTCAGATGTTCGGGTGCACCTTCGGGCATATTGAATCGGGTCGAAAGGCAAAGGACTGGGCTAGCAAACGTGAAATCATTGGGTCTCGCATGACGCAAAGAATCAGTTTTGAGCTCGACTTCAATAGCACGGATATCGTGTGATATTTCCGCTGCAACCCATACGGACAGAGCCCAATCTGACCTGACAAATTTTTGGTCACGAAAACATTCGTTGAAACTTTCGAAAGCCACTGGCAGATACTGCTCTGGAACACCCCAAATTCGGTTTTTCTGCCGTTCACAATCTTCCCCCCAGTCACTACTCGGCCATAAACGTGGCTTACCTTCCCCACGATGCCATGGCCGAATCACAAACTCAGTTTCGTCATTAAGCTCTGACGTCTGCAGCGTGTGTACTCCGCAAAACGAGTGGCGCCTGTAGTCTCCATCGAGCCACAGGTATTTTTTTTGCGCATGCAGCAGCCGCTTAGACTTGAGAAGAGACTTGGCGCGAGCAGTCAGATTGAAATTCTCCACCAACCCAAGCCCTTCGAGTCGGCGAATAATAGGATGCAGTTGCTGAGGATTAAGGGCTGTCCGTTCTAAAACCCACTCGATACCCCTGTCAGGCATTACATCGAGCGCTTCTAAAATCAAATGCGAAAAACCACCCAACTGGTCAAGTAGGCGGTGCTTGAGCGTTAGCTCATAAAGCCGAACTGGGACATGCACACGTAGACTGCCTTCAATGGCGCACGTGTATTGGCTATGGATCGTCAACCGTCGTACCTGACTATGCTCATGAGAACAATGACATTTTGACATCATGGTAGCGCCGATTGGCGTTCCTTGCAGCCCCAAAAGCGATCGAATTTGTGCTATCAGCCAGATTAGCTGCAGATCACTACAGCTCTCGAACACGATCGAATCGAGGGAGGCACTTCTCTGGATCAGGCGAAGTCCAGAAGCCATCACCGCATTCAGCCCGCCAGGAAGTGGTCTCGGTTTCCGGTCCATCTCGGCGTCACGATCTTGGCGATAGTGCACGGCGCTATCACCATGTGGCCGAGCGTGGCAAGTTGCTGCTTGCGCAAACCAAGCGACTGTATTTTCCGAGCGGCCAAGTTGAAATTGGATTGATGCAACTGCCAGCGAGGGACGGAAGCGGTGTAGTCCTATCAGGCGCTTCGTGTCCTACCCTGGGCAACCAACCATCCAGGCATCCCCCGTGCAAGCCGAGCCTGACGTACACTGAAAGCCATCGACGACTACCCTGCTCCGCCTCAGAGATCACCAATCTTGATCGCCCGCATATCCCGCGCTATTTGGGGCAAAACTGGGGGCATACTTTAGTTTTTCCGGCCTGAGAATACTGCGCTAGAGCCCAGTCAAAATGTTTTTTGGGGATCCTGACAGCCTTTAAGGCGATTTAGAGGCATTGAAAAGCCGCCTCCAGCGTGGCGAGCCATGTATCAGCGATTGTTGTCGAGCATTGTCGCAGGAACGCCCGTTCATCACTGGGGGGATGTCGACGAAGGCGGCTTTCGCATCGCCTCTGTTCTGGCCAAGGCATCAACAACCGTCGGTCATGCGTTCATGCCATAGCCCCTGACCACGTCCCCGTGAACATGAGAAAGCCGGCCTCGAAACGGACACTGACCCGGATGACCTGCGACATGAGCAGCCTTCCATTCGGCCTGCACGATCTCTGCAGAAAACCGAGATTGATAGTGTAAGGATTATTCCTTACGACCTCTTCCACACGCCCAGGAGAACACTCATGCCTGCCATCCGCGTAACCGCCACCCTCACCTCCAAGGGCCAGGTCACCCTACCCAAAACCGTCCGCCAACTGCTGGGCCTGAATACCGGCACCAAAGTCGCGTTCGACGTCCGTGGGAACGAAGTCGTAGTCAGCCGGGTGGAGGCCGATCACGAAGACCCTGCCATCGGCGCATTCCTAACCCTGTTGGAGGCTGACATCTGCAACGGACGCAACATCACCGCGCTACCGGACGACCTGGCACAGGCCATGCTCGCCAACGCACGCCACCCTGTGAACCTAGACGAAGAGATTAACGGTGAGGTCGCGTTTTGACACAGCAGCATGGCTGGACGCTGCTGTTCAAGGCAATACGCTGGGCAGCGCATAGCGACTGGCACGAATCCAATGCGTAAGCTGCGCCCTTAACCACGCCGCCTAACGCTCAAATGGGCGCTAGCACAATCAGTTCACGTGCCATCGCACGCTTTCTCTCAACTGCCTACCGCCGGCTGCTGTGCCTTCGCCAACATCAGCAACAAAAGGCCAACCAGCAGCGCTGCCACCAAGTTGTAGAGCATGCCCGTGACGAAAGCCGCCACGTAGTGACCAGCCTGCACGACCCCGCCATCACCCGCGACCAGCGCCTTGTTGAACAGGATGCCCACTACCCCTACTCCCAGAGCCGCCCCCACCTGCTGAACAGTCGAGATCACTCCCGACGCCATACCGGCCTGGGCTTCATCGACAAAACCCAATACCAGGTTCAGCAGTGGCGTCATGATCAAACCCTGACCGGCGCCGACCACCATCAGTACGGGGATCAACCCCGCGGGCATCAGGGCCGCGCCCGCCATCCAAACCTGCGCAATCAATAGCCCGATCGAAACGGCATACACCATCGCACCTACAACGATGGCGCTCGCCCCCCATCTCGCCACCAGCTTGGGCGCGACGAGCGACGCCAGTACGAATCCCACGCTGCAGGGTGCGAAAATGCTACCCGCAGTCAAAGGATCAAGCCCCAGCCCGGTCTGCACCAACAAGGTGAAGCACAAGAAGAACGAACTGGACGTGGAATACACCAAAAACACCAGCAATGCGCCCAACGCGAAGTGACGCTGGGCCAGCAAGCGCATATCCACCAGTGGCAATCCGCCGTCTGCTCTTCGCTGCTCCTGCTGCCTATGGAAAAGTACCAGCAGTACTCCCGCCAGGCACAACGACACTAGACTCCAGGCTGGCCAGCCTAGCGCCGGCCCTTCGATCAACGGCACCAGCAGCAGCACCAGGCCGGTGCTGACCAGCCCTACGCCCGTCCAGTCCAGGGTTGGTCGCTGCGGTGCGCGCGACTCAGGGATATAACGCGCCGCCGCGATGGCCAACAGGCCGATAGGCACGTTGATGAGGAAGATGCTACGCCACCCCAGGCCGAACAAGTCGGCATGAATCAACCCGCCACCCAGCACTTGCCCTGCGATGGCGGCCAGCCCTAGGGTCATTCCCAGTAGACCAAAAGCACGACGGCTGTCGCCGTCATTGAAATTGACACGGATAGAGGCATAGACCTGCGGGAACAGCAACGCCGCCGCCAGCCCCTGTAATACCCGCGCAGCAATCAGGAAGCCGGCAGTGGGGGCCAGCCCGCACAGCAGGGAGGCGAAGGTGAACCCGGCCATGCCGATCACGAAGAGGCGGCGGCGCCCGAACAGGTCGCCCAGACGGCCGCCGGTAATCAGCAAGACGCCAAACGCAAGTTCATAGCCGGCCACGATGAAGCCAACCTGTGCGAAGCTGGCCGCCAACCCTGCTTGCAGGCTGGGGATGGCCACATTGGAAAATCGTCACGAAACCGGCCAATAGCAGCACCGACAGACCGAGCCAGGGCGGGCCGTCGACAGTGCGCACAGGCAGTACCGAAGGGTGGGAGTTCGAGTTCATCTTGCGCATCCTGAGAAGAGACGTGAGCATTCTCGAACCACCGTTAAGCGATTACAATTTAACCATTTATGCTATTACTCAAAGTAACGAGATAAGCGATGCGAACCTTGGCACGAACACGCGCCGATCTGGCGGCATTCCTCCTGGCGCACCGCCAGCGGCTATCCCCTGTCGATGTGGGCCTCCCCAGTGGTGGTCGCCGCCGCACGCCTGGGCTGCGACGTGAAGAAGTTGCCGCACTCGCAGGTGTCGGATTGACCTGGTACACGTGGCTGGAACAGGGCCGTGACATAGGGGTTTCGG
>Ga0207713_1000677_pt1 | contig 32034 bp, 31 predicted proteins | sample KBSS64metaG_FD_184404 | JGI IMG/M metagenome (GOLD analysis project Ga0207713, IMG submission 184404) | Switchgrass rhizosphere microbial communities from Kellogg Biological Station, Michigan, USA - KBS S6-4 metaG (SPAdes) (version 2) | ecosystem: Host-associated > Plants > Roots > Rhizosphere >... | reverse complement strand
GCCTTATGATTTCAACCATATGGGTGCTGGTAGCGACAAATCCGACGAATTAGGCGTGCCTTATTATAATCAGCACGGCCTCTGATTCGTTTTTGCCCCGCAGACGCGGGGCTTTTTTTATGCCTTTCTTACCCGCGTCGCCCGACGCACGCGCAGGCCAAAGACGTTAATGTACAGTCCGGCCATGATCAGCACGGCGCCAATCAGCTGCAGCGCGCTCAGCGTTTCATCCAGCAAGAGTGCCGCACTGGCGAGGCCCACCACCGGCACCAGCAGGGATAACGGTGCGACGCGCCAGGTTTCATAGCGCCCCAGCAGCGATCCCCAGATCCCGTAGCCCACAATGGTGGCGACAAAGGCCAGATAGACAAGAGAAAGGATCGTGGTCAGGTCGATCTCGACCAGGCTGTTGAGCATGACGGCCGGACCATCCAGAATCAACGCCGCGACCATAAACGGTAAGACGGGGATCAGGGCGCTCCAGACCACCAGGGACATCACCTGCGGGCGCGCCTCGTGCTGCATAATCAGCTTGTTAAAGATATTCCCGCAGGCCCAGCTCAGCCCCGCCGCCAGCGTCAACATAAAGCCGAGCAGCGCCACATGCTGGCCATTCAGGCTGGCCTCTATCAGCACCAGTACGCCAAACACCGCCAGCGTGATCCCCGCCAGCTGTTTGCCCTGCAGGCGTTCGCCAAACACAAACGCGCCGAGAATAATGGTAAAGAACGCCTGTGCCTGTAAGACCAGCGAGGCCAGACCGGCCGGCATACCGAACTTGATGGCGCAGAAGAGAAACGCGAACTGGCCGAAGCTAATGGTCAGACCGTAGCCCAGCAGCAGCTTTAACGGGATCTTCGGACGGGCGACAAAGAAGATGGCCGGGAACGCAACCAGCAGAAAACGCAAACCGGCCAGCATCAGCGGCGGCATATTGTGTAACCCCAGCTTGATGACCACAAAATTGAGCCCCCATACTACGACTACCAGCAACGCCAGCAGCCCGTCTTTACGCGTCATACCCTGCCCCTGAATTATTAATTATTTGTTAACACTTCAAGGTAACAGAAAAAAGCGGGCGGCGAGAAGATCATTAATTCTGGCAGTCAGGCGAAGCACTTAGGGATAAATTAGGCGCTATACAAGCCCCTTATGTCGTGATAATCCTTTTAGGACACAACATAAAAAGCATAAGCATTTGTCGGGCAGGAATATGAAACCATCTCTCAGGCGCTCAACCGCAGCGCTGCTGGCATCGTCATTGTTATTAACCATTGGTCGAGGGGCAACGCTGCCGTTTATGACCATTTATCTCACGCGCGTCTATAGCATGAGCGTCGAGAATATTGGTTATGCCCTGACGATTGCGCTGACTATCGGCGTGGTGTTCAGCCTGGGATTTGGCATTCTTGCCGATAAGTTTGATAAAAAACGCTACATGCTGATCGCGATCCTGGCCTTTATCGCCGGATTTGTCGCGATCCCGCTGGTCGATAACGTCACGCTGGTGGTGCTGTTCTTTGCGCTGATCAACTGCGCCTATTCCGTCTTCTCGACGGTGCTGAAGGCCTGGTTCTCCGACGTGCTCACCACGAGCCAAAAAGCGCGCGTCTTCTCGCTGAACTACAGCTTCCTGAACATTGGCTGGACGATCGGACCGCCGATTGGCACCCTGCTGGTGATGTACAGCCTGCAGCTGCCGTTCTGGCTGGCGGCCTTCTGCGCCGCGCTGCCGCTTGGATTTATCCATTTCTTTGTGCAGAAAAGCGTTGCGCTGGATACCGCCGAGGAGAAGATGCCCTGGCAGCCGTCGGTATTGCTGAAAGACCGCGCGCTGTTCTGGTACACGCTGTCCGGCCTGCTCGCGTCGTACGTCGGCGGATCGTTTGCGACCTGCATTTCACAATATGTTCTGGCCGCGCATGCAAACAGTGATTTCGCCGAAAAGGTGGTCGCCGTGGTATTGCCCGTCAACGCCGCCGTCGTGGTAACGCTGCAATATGCGCTGGGTCGTAAGATCTCTGCCAGCAATATTCGCCCCCTGATGACCCTCGCCACCCTGTTTTTTATCGTGGGGCTGGGGGGCTTTATGCTCTCCGGGGAAAACCTGGTTTACTGGGGCATCGCTGCCGCGATTTTTACCCTGGGTGAGATTATCTATGCGCCGGGCGAATACATGCTGATCGACAACATTGCCCCGCCGGGGATGAAGGCAAGCTATTTCTCCGCGCAGGCGCTGGGATGGCTCGGCGCGGCGGCAAACCCGATGATCACCGGCATTATTCTGACCAACCTGCCGCACTGGTCGCTGTTTGTCATCATGATGGTCGCCATCGTCATTGCGTGGCTGATGATTTTGCGCGGGATGAGCGTGAAGGCGTGGTGCGAGTCGCCCAAAGCGGCGTAGCAAATGTAGGCCGGGTAAGGCACAGCCACCACCCGGCAGTAAAGCATCAGTGGTGCAACATCTCCTCCACCACCTGCTCTTTGTACATCTCATTCGGGTAATAGGTCGGCCAGTTATCCATCTCTTTCAGCAGCGCCTCGTGGGAGGTGTTGCCCATGAAAATATGGAAGTGAGAAGAGGCCTTCGGCGCGATGGTATGGTCGCTGAACTGCACGAACGTCGGTGCCTTGCTGCTGGCGTCCTTACACTCAAACAGGTAGCGAACGCCTTTTTTGCCCGATGCGTAGGTCAGTATTTTGTAGCCGCTGTAATCGTAATGACAGCGGCTGACCGCTTTGCCCTTATGAAATTCCATCACGTTATTTTCGATGCCGATGGCATCCACGTCCGTCGCATATCCCTTACGGTAGTACGCCTTCACCTCGTCAAAGGTTTTGCTTTTGTCTTTCTGCGCTTTCTGCTTAAAGACCGGATCCAGCGAGCCGTCCAGCAGGAACGGATAGACCGACTGCCAGGTCCCGTCCCAGTCAGACAGTGCTCTGTCCTTCACGTCCTTATCCTCAAACACGCCGCTCGCCGCTTTCTGTTCCGCTTCGGTCATCTGATGGCCGTGCGAATGAGCAAACAGCTGACCGCTGACCAGCAGCGCCCCCAGAGTCATGGCAAATTTTCCAATATGTGCAGCCAACATAACATCCTCATTCCGTTTGATAAGAATGCGGATGTTATATTATAACATCTCAGATCGCAACCAGCCCGCGAACGCCCTCCTGCTCCATGTTCTCACCCCGTCCGCGCTGAATAATCGTGCCGCGCGACATTAGCAGGTAGCTGTCGGCCAGCTCGGCGGCAAAGTCGTAAAATTGCTCAACCAGTAGGATCGCCATATCCCCCCGGTCCGCCAGGGTGCGGATCACCTGGCCAATCTCTTTAATCACCGACGGCTGTATGCCTTCGGTTGGCTCATCCAGAATCAGCAGCTGCGGGCGGCTCGCCAGGGCGCGACCAATCGCCAGCTGCTGCTGCTGTCCACCGGAGAGGTCCCCCCCGCGACGCTGCTTCATCTCTTTAAGCACCGGGAACAGCTGCCAGATCTCGTCCGGCACCTGCTTCGCCTCGCGGGCGGAAAATCGCGCCATCCCCAGCAGAAGGTTCTCTTCCACTGTCAGGCGCGGGAAAATCTTGCGGCCCTGCGGAACGTACGCCACGCCAGACTGCACCCGCTGGTGCGGCCTGCTGTGGGTGATCTTTTTACCCTGCCAGACAATCTCCCCGGTTTTCGCCGGGATCAGCCCCATCAGACACTTCAGCAGCGTGGTTTTCCCGACGCCGTTGCGTCCCAGCAGGCAGGTGACTTCGCCGGTGACGGCTTCAAAGCTCACGCCGCGCAGGATATGGCTGCCGCCGTAGTACTGATTCAGTTCGTTGACCTGTAGCATCACCCCTCCTTAACGTCCCAGATAGACCTCAATCACCTGCTCGTTGGCCTGCACCTCGCGAAGCGAACCTTCCGCCAGCACGCGTCCCTGATGCAGCACCGTCACATGGTCGGCGATGGTTTCAACAAAGCCCATATCGTGCTCCACCACCATCAGGGAGTGCTTACCCGCCAGCGTTTTGAACAGCTCGGCGGTGTATTCCGTTTCCGCGTCGGTCATCCCGGCGGCCGGTTCATCCAGCAGCAGCAGGTGCGGGTCCTGTACCAGAAGCATACCGATTTCCAGAAACTGTTTTTGCCCGTGCGAAAGCAGCCCCGCGCGGCGGTCGTGCTCGCCGCTAAGGCGCAGCAAAACCAGCATCTCATCAATGCGGTCGCGCTGTTCACCGTTGAGCGTTGCCCGCAGGCTCGCCCAGACGGATTTATCGGTTTTCATGGCGATCTCCAGGTTTTCCCACACCGTCAGCGCTTCAAAAACGGTGGGTTTCTGGAATTTACGCCCGATCCCCTGGCGGGCAATGGCCGCAGGCTCCAGCGCGGTCAGGTCGATGGACTGATCGTAAATCGCTCTGCCGCTCTTTGGCCGCGTTTTGCCAGTGATAACGTCCATTAGCGTGGTTTTACCGGCTCCGTTAGGGCCAATCACGCAGCGCAGCTCACCCACGCCGATATTCAGCGAGAGATCGGTCAGGGCCTGAAACCCATCAAAATTGACGTTAATGGCCTCAAGCTGAAGCACCGGGTCGGTCTGTTCACGGTAACGATCGCCGGGCAACTGGCGGGTAAATAACCCTTCGGCTGGCTGCATTATTTATCTCCCTTTCGAAACAGACCATAGACGCCGCGCGGTAAAAACAGCGTGACGGCGATAAAAATCAGCCCCAGAAACAGCTGCCAGTATTCCGGCATCGCGACGGTGAAGAAGCTCTTTGCACCGTTCACCAGCGCCGCGCCAATCACCGGACCGACCAGCGTGCCGCGCCCGCCCAGCGCAACCCAGATCGCGGCTTCAATCGAGTTCGTTGGTGACATTTCACCGGGGTTGATAATGCCCACCTGCGGGACGTAAAGCGCCCCCGCCAGGCCGCACAGCACGGCAGAGAGCGTCCATACCAGCAGCTTGAAGCCGCGCGGATCGTAGCCGCAAAACGTCAGGCGATTTTCGGCGTCGCGAACGGCGGTCAGGATGCGGCCAAACTTGCTCTTCGCCAGCGCAAATCCGGTGCCTAACGCCAGGATCAGCAACAGCACGGTTGCCAGAAACAGCGCGATACGGGTGGTCGTTTCCGTCACCGAAAAACCGAGCAGCGTGGTGAAGCCGGTAAAACCGTTATTACCGCCAAAACCGGTTTCGTTGCGAAAGAACAGCAGCATCCCGGCATAGGTCAGCGCCTGGGTCATAATCGAGAAATAGACCCCTTTGATCCTGGAGCGGAAGGCAAACCAGCCAAACACCAGAGCCAGCAGGCCCGGCACCATCACAATCAGCACCAGCGCCCAGGCAAAATGCTGGGTTCCCCACCAGAACCACGGCAGTTCGCTCCAGGAAAGAAACGACATAAACGCGGGCAGACCGTCACTCGAGGCCTGGCGCATCAGGTACATCCCCATCGCATAGCCGCCCAGGGCGAAGAAGATGCCGTGCCCGAGAGAGAGCATCCCGGCATAGCCCCACACCAGATCCAGCGCCACCGCAACGATGGCATAGCAGAGGATCTTGCCAGTCAGCGTCAGCATCCAGGTCGACAGCGCCAGCGGATGCGTCGCAGGAAGTAAGGCGAAAAACGGTAAGATCAGCAGACACACCACCAGCAGGCTGCCTGCCAGTTGCGTTGTGTGCGGCGCTTTGCGCGCCAGCGTTAAGGTCAGCGGCTGGCTCATCAGTCAATCACCCTCCCTTTCAGCGCAAACAGCCCCTGAGGGCGTTTCTGAATAAACAGCACGATCGCCACCAGAATCACGATCTTGCCCAGCACCGCTCCCATCTGCGGTTCAAGAATTTTATTGAAGATGCCCAGGCCAAACGCCGCGGCCACGCTGCCTGCCAGCTGGCCAACGCCACCAAGAACGACCACGAGGAAAGAGTCGATGATATAGCCCTGGCCCAGCTCCGGCCCGACGTTACCGAGCTGCGATAATGCCACGCCGCCTAGCCCGGCAATCCCTGAGCCAAGCCCAAACGCCAGCATATCCACCCGGCCCGTCGGTACCCCGCAGCAGGCGGCCATGCTGCGGTTCTGCGTCACCGCCCGCACGTTGAGCCCCAGACGGGTTTTATTCAGAATGAGCCAGGTAAAGAAAAGCACCAGCAGCACGAAGCCCAGCACCACGATGCGGTTCCACGGCAGCGTCAGGTTGGCAAAAACCTGCACCCCGCCGGAGAGCCATGCCGGGTTGGCGACCTCCAGGTTCTGGGCGCCAAAGGTCATGCGCACCAGCTGGATGAGCATCAGGCTGATCCCCCACGTTGCCAGCAGCGTTTCCAGCGGACGACCGTACAGATGGCGGATCACGGTGCGCTCCAGCACCATTCCGATACCCGCCGTCAGGCAGAACGCAACCGGCAGCGCAATAACGGGATAGAGCGCCAGCCACTGGGGCGCAAGCCCGGCCATCGCCTGCTGCACCATCCACGTGGCATACGCGCCCAGCATCAGCATCTCACCGTGCGCCATATTGATGACGCCCAGCAGGCCGTAGGTGATGGCAAGCCCCAGCGCCGCCAGCAGCAGCACCGATCCCAGGGACAGCCCCATAAACGCCTGACCCAGCAGATCGCCCCACATCAGCCGATGCTGGATCTGACTAAGGCTCTCCTGCGCGGCGGCGCGAACCCCGGCATCAGGCTCTGTCTGTGCCTGGGTAAACGGGGCAAGTCTGGACTCCACGTCCGGATCGTCAGACTGCCCTAATAATTCGACAGCCTTGCGGCGCACCTCTGCCTGCGGGCTGGCTAGCTGGAGATTCGCCACCGCCAGTAAAAGCGCCTGACGTGCCACCGCGTCCGTTTCATCGTTTACCCGCTTTTCCAGAAAAGCGAGCATTCCGGGCTGGGCATCCCGCTGAAGCTGACGTGCCGCCGCCCGCCTTTCTGTGACACTGTCACTCACCAGCTGATGCGTAGCGATGGCAGTGGCGGCCAGCACGCGCAGCCGGTTGGTCAGACGAACGGCTTTGGCTGGCCCTTCGGCCGCCTTAGCGTCACCGAGCGAGACCATTTGACCGTTGCGCTGCGCAAAGGCGCGCTTTTGGCTGTCGGTATACAGATTTTCCTTTTGCAGCGCCTGCAGCAGCGGCAGCCTTACCGGGTCCGGCGCGACGGCCCACTGCGTCAACAGTTCCGCCTGCTGGCTGCGGCTGGCGGCAACAAAACGATCGGCATCCGATGCCTGCGCCATCCCTGGCAGCAGTCCGGAAAGCCATACAAAAGCGATGAACATGCGCATGGCGTTCATGACGTTTCTCCCTGCGGTGATGGCTTAGTTGCTGGCGGTTTTCATCGGCTGATCGGGTTTTTTATCGTTTCCGGCAATGAACGGGCTCCACGGCTGGGCGCGTACCGGCTGCTCCGTCTGCCACACCACGTTAAACTGGCCGTTGCCTTCGATTTCGCCGATCATGACCGGCTTATGCAGATGGTGGTTGGTGGCATCCATGGTGAGCGTAAAGCCAGACGGCGCCTTAAAGGACTGGCCGGCCATCGCCGCACGCACTTTATCCACGTCGGTAGTGCCTGCTTTTTCCACCGCCTGCGCCCACATATGGATCCCCACATAGGTAGCTTCCATCGGGTCGTTGGTCACCACGGTATCGGCGTTCGGCAGCTTATGCGCTTTGGCATAGGCTTTGTAATCCGCTACGAAGGCCTGGTTGGTCGGGTTATCCACGGATTCAAAGTAGTTCCACGCGGCCAGGTTGCCGACCAGCGGTTTGGTGTCGATACCGCGCAGCTCTTCTTCGCCCACGGAGAACGCCACCACCGGCACGTCGGTCGCCTTCAGCCCCTGGTTGGCCAGCTCTTTGTAGAACGGAACGTTGGAATCGCCGTTGATGGTCGATACCACGGCGGTTTTGCCGCCTGCGGAGAATTTCTTGATGTTGGCGACGATGGTCTGGTAGTCGCTATGGCCAAACGGGGTATAAACTTCCTCGATGTCCTTATCCTCTACCCCTTTCGAATGCAGGAACGCGCGCAGGATCTTGTTGGTGGTGCGCGGATAGACGTAATCGGTTCCCAGCAGGAAGAAGCGTTTCGCCGCGCCGCCGTCTTCGCTCATCAGGTATTCCACCGCCGGGATGGCCTGCTGGTTCGGCGCCGCGCCGGTATAGAAGACGTTCGGCGACATCTCTTCGCCTTCGTACTGCACCGGGTAGAACAGCAGGCCGTTCAGCTCCTCGAAGACCGGCAGCACGGATTTGCGCGATACCGACGTCCAGCAGCCGAATACCACCGCCACTTTATCCTGACTCAACAGCTGGCGCGCCTTCTCGGCAAACAGCGGCCAGTTTGAGGCGGGATCCACCACCACCGGCTCCAGTTTTTTACCCAGCACGCCGCCTTTCGCGTTGATTTCATCAATCGTCATCAGGGCGACGTCCTTCAGCGGGGTTTCGGAGATGGCCATGGTGCCGGAAAGAGAATGCATGATCCCCACTTTGATGGTGTCGGCCGCCTGCACGCCAAAACTCATTCCCATTGCCACAACGGACGCGGATAACGCAAAGGCTTTTAATAAGGTACGACGCTGCATATTTTCACTCCTGAAAAAGAACGCTGTGCGAAAACGTCCGTTACGGCATGGACGCGGAAATAAAAGTGTCAGCGAAGCAGGAGCAAAAAGGATGCCAGAATGGCGGAAGCGCTATTGCAGGCGGTGGAACGCAGGATGTAAAGAGAACGACTCAGAATGGCACAGCGCTGCACTTTTATAATGCAGCGCTGAGGAGGAGGTTTTACCAGACTTCGCTGGCGATCTGCGTGACCAGACGGACTTTGTCCCACTGCTGGGTTTCGCTCAGGCTGTTGCCCTCTTCGGTAGAGGCAAAGCCGCACTGCGGGCTGAGGCAAATTTGCTCTTTTGCCACGTATTTCGCCGCTTCTTCCAGACGAGCCTTAATACCCTCCGGGTTCTCCAGCTCGCCGTTTTTGGTGGTGATCAGGCCCAGCACCACCTGCTGCTTGCCCGGGCGAATGAAGCGCAATGGCGCGAAATCACCGCTGCGGTCGTTATCATATTCAAGGAAGAAGGCGTCAACGTTGACCGTGCCGAACAGCACTTCCGCCACCGGCTCGTAGCCGCCTTCGGAAATCCAGGTTGAACGGAAGTTACCGCGACAGACGTGCAGCCCGATGGTCAGATCGTCCGGCTTGCCTTCCAGCGCCTTGTTCAGGACGCGGGCATAGATGCGTGCCAGCTCATCGGCATCATCGCCGCGCTCGCGGATCTGACGGCGCTGGTCGTCCGAACACAGATAGGCCCAGACGGTGTCGTCCAGCTGCAGGTAACGGCAGCCCGCGTCGTAGAAGGCACGGATGGCGTCGCGCCAGGTGGTCGCCAGATCGTCGAAATAGTCATTCAGATCCGGGTACACCGTCGCATCGATGTCTTTACGCCCGCCGCGGAAATGCAGGACGCTTGGGCTGGGAATGGTCATTTTCGGCTGAGCATTACCGCTGATGCTTTTCAGATAACGAAAATCTTCCAGCATCGGATGGTCACCAAAGCCCAGCTTGCCGGTCACGCGCACGCCGTGGGCTTTGGTTTGTACTCCGTTGAACTGTATGCCCTGCTGTGAATCGTAACGCTCAACGCCCTGCAGACCGTCGAAGAAGTCGAAGTGCCACCAGGCACGACGAAACTCGCCGTCGGTGACCACATGCAGCCCGCACGCGCACTGCTGCTCAACGACGTGGCGGATGGCATCATCCTCTACCGCGCGAAGCTGTCCGGCATCAATTTCGCCGCTGGCGAACTTCAGGCGAGCCTGCTTGATGGCATCCGGGCGTAAAAAACTGCCGACTACATCGGCGCGGTACGGGGCATGGTGTCGTTGCATGGAAATCTCCTCGGTCTGCCGGTATTAATTACCCGCAGTGATAATTCACTAATTGAATTTTTAGACTTCTGGATGTCTAAATGTCCAAAAAAGATGTCATACCTGGCGTATTCCAGCAAACGAGAAAATTTCACGGGTGTTGAAAAAAATTCATGTTCATAGCAAGGTGGCGGTTTCGCTGCTGGCAAAGGCGAACTTTTCATCTTCCCATCCGGTGATGCCCCCGAGCATGATTTTGACCGGCAGCCCGAGGCGCGCCAGCTTGAGCGCGGCTCTGTCCGCGCCGTTGCAGTGCGGCCCTGCACAGTAGACGACGAACAGCGTGCCTTCGGGCCATTGGGCCATGCGCTCGGCGGTAATCTGGCTCCGCGGCAGGTGCAGTGCGCCAGGCACGTGACGGCGGGCAAACTGCTCCGGGCTTCCCACCACATGCAGCAGCACGAAGTCCTGCTCATGGTTGACGATGGCGTGATGCACATCGGCACAGTCGGTTTCGACGCTCAGGCGACGCAGAAAATGGGTAACGGCTTCCTGCGGCTCGGCAGCCGGAAATTCAGTAACATAGCTCATGATCCTTCCTCATCTTTGGCGTTTGTGTTAACACTACTCTATCCACAAATTCAGCCCGTGAATGCGCTCGCTTATGCCAGAAAACAGCAAAAAGATGACAAACTTAAGACAAATTGCCCGCCCGAAAGTGGTGGTGCTGGCGTATGACGGTCTGTGTACCTTTGAGTTTGGCGTAGCGGTGGAAATCTTCGGCCTGCCGCGCCCCGAGCTGGGCGACGAATGGTATCGTTTTGCGGTGGCGAGCGTGGACAGCGGTGAACTTCGCGCGACAGGCGGGATCCGCATTATTACCGATGGGGATATCGCCCTGCTTGAGTCTGCCGACCTGATCGTGGTTCCGGGCTGGCGGGGGCTGGACTCACCGGTTCCGGATGCGCTCTGCGGGGCATTGCGTCAGGCCAGCGCGCGCGGGTGTCAGCTGCTCTCCATCTGTTCGGGGGTGTTTGTGCTGGCCGCCTCGGGGCTGCTGAACGGACGTAAAGCCACGACGCACTGGCGCTACGTTGACGCGCTGAAAGCCCGTTACCCTGACATCGACGTGGTTGAGGATGTGCTCTACCAGGACGAAGGCAATATACTGACCTCCGCGGGCAGCGCGGCGGGGATCGATCTCTGTCTGCACGTTGTGCGGCGGGATTTTGGCATGGAAACCGCCAACAGCGTGGCGCGTCGGCTGGTCATCCCCCCTCACAGGGATGGCTCTCAGCCGCAGCAGCTTAGCCGCCCGGTGGCGCAGCTGCGGGAGAGCCAGCGTCTCGGCCAGCTGTTTGATTTCCTGCACACGCATCTCATCGAGGCGCACAGCGTCGACTCGCTGGCTCGCAGGGTCGGAATGAGCCAGCGCACCTTCCTTCGTCGCTTCGAAGCGGCGACGGGGACAACGCCCGCACGCTGGTTGATCAATGAGCGCCTGCTGAGAGCGAAAGATTATCTGGAAAGCAGCCGGTTAAGCATCGACAGCATTGCTGAACAGACCGGGTTTGGTCAGGCGTCGACATTGCGTCACCATTTTCGCCAGCAGTTCGCGCTTTCCCCGGCTCAGTATCGCAAACAATTTTCACGTCCAGGTACTGCCCGCTGAGGCGTTAATTTTATGGCTACACTGGCACACGGAGCACATGATGGTCACTACACACGTTTTTATCGCGGTCAGTCTTGATGGCTACATCGCCCGACAGAATGACGATATCGACTGGCTGCTGCAGCGCGACGATCCGGCGGAAGATCATGGCTATGAAGCGTTCATCGCGGACAAAGACTACATCGTGATGGGACGAGGGAGTTACGAGAAGGTACTGACCTTTGACGCATGGCCTTACGATCGACCCGTGCTGGTGCTCTCGCGACAGTTGGCCGATACGCCCGTGCCGGAGGCGCTGAGGGGCAAAGTGCATTTCTCATCCCGCACGCCAAAGGATGTGCTTGACGATCTCGCCGCGCAGGACGTTCATCGCGTCTATCTTGATGGCGGACAGGTGATCCAGTCGTTTCTGCGCGAAGGACTGGTAGCCGATATGGTGATCACGACCGTTCCTGTCCTGCTCGGTTCGGGAAAACCACTGTTCGGAACTTTGTCCCGGGATATTGATTTGACCCTGGTATCAAGCCGCAGCTTCCCTTCTGGCCTGGTGCAGACGCACTATCGGCTGACGCCATAAACCCACCGCGACGGCCTGCACGCAAAAAAAACCGCCAAAAATGGCGGTAAATGCTTGCATGGATAGATTTGTATTTTGGTCTCTACGTCCCGACACTCCATGGCCGGGCTGCGGATCCCTTATAACCTAACATCTGTTGCCTTAACGAACGCTAAACAACCTTATTAACCTGCATGGGTATTAATCTGCAAATAACGCATAAGGCCCTGCTCAGCGCTCTGTTTTGCGTCGTCATTAATGGCTTCAAGATAAAAGGAGCGTGCGACACCATAAGGAGCTTTTTCAGAGGGATATACCGCGAACTGGAAGGTTTTTCCTCTTGCCTGATGAGTGCAATCTAATTCCCAGCGCTGCTCGTTCACTTTTTTGCTGGCGCAGGCAACGCCACCATAATCGCTGGTTAAATAAGAACCTACGCGAATCTCTGCAGACCGAATATATTCTGGTTCGTTATTAACTGCATAACGAATTCCTGCCACGCCTCCAACAGCAACCGCCAGAAGCGCAAACGCTATTATTTTTTTCATTTATAAATGACCTATTCCTTAGCCCAAGATAAGTATTATATAAGATTTATCCTTAATTCGAATATCAATTGTGGACAAGAAATGGGAGTTTACAAAGTTCCTGGTGACTTTTAGGAAAAATCTTAATTGTTATTCTAAACCCACACTTTTTGACGTTTTCTTTGCGTGAATTTTCTTTTTTGAATAATAACCCTAAAAAATAATCAACATGATAATCCAGCATTATTTTTCAGCGGTGAATCCATGATTAAAAAAGGGTTATCTTTCGTCATGCTTATTTGTGCGCTGTTTTCAGGCCAGCTTATGGCCGGGCACAAAGGGCATGAATATTTATGGGTAAAGAATGTGGGGTATCAGCTTCGTCATGAAGCCGACAGCGATGAGTTGCGAAGCGCTGCGGAAGAGTCGGCGGAGGGTTTGCGCGAACACCACCTGTGGCAGAAATCGCGCAAACCGGACACGCACGTTCGGTGATTAGCTGCCCTTGCGTTTTGGCAGGGTTTTCATCAGGTCGTCCGGACTGACGGACGCCACGATACTGCCGGGCTGCGGCATTTTGAAGATGTGATTTTTCATCTTGCCAATCACATGCATTTCGCAAGGACGGCAGTCGAACTTAAGGGTCAGAATTTCGTCACCGTTTACCAGCTGCATGGGGGTGGCCTTCCAGCTCTTAATGTTCCCTTTCGCCTGCTTAGGACACAGGTTAAACGCAAAGCGGAGGCAGTGCTTGGTGATCATCACCGGCACATCGCCCTTCTCTTCATGCGCTTCATAGGCGGCGTCGATCAGCTGCACGCCGTGGCGATGATAGAATTCACGGGCTTTATGGTTGTAGACGTTGGCGAGGAAGGATAAATGGGTGTCCGGGTATACTGGCGCAGGGACGGCTTCCGCTTTACGGCTACCGCGCGGATACTGCGTCAGGCGAGCGGCATCCAACATCTCTGCCGTTTCACGGCGGAACGCGTTAAGCAGGCTGTTCGGCACGAACAGCGCGTCCGGCAGATTCACGTCGATAGCACGCGCGTAGTAAATCGTCTGGCCCAGCTTTGCCACCCCATCCTTCAGGCTGTTAAGCGCTTTTTCCGCGTTGTTTGCCACCTCGAACAGGCCATCGAGCGTATGCGTCACGCTGATGCCGTCTTCACAGGTCATGGTCAGAATCAACTGCTCTTCCCAGCCGCCCAGCTCAATATCCACGGCGATACGGCGTTCGCTGGAGGTTTTCAGCAGCGCCTGCTGCCAGTTATGATCGAGGTTACGATTAAGCGCCGCGTTCGGCCGCGCCTTATAGAGATCGGCGGGCATTTCATTCGGCCAAACGCGGTAACGGTTCTCACCGGTTTTCTCCACCGTATTGGCGCGGAAGCCCACGACTTCACGCTTAATCATCACGTTAAGGCCATCGCCGTTCGCCAGCGGTTCCGTCACTTCGACATCAAGGTGATCTTTCGCCACTTTCAGCACTTCACCGACCGGTAAACCGATAAACTTCGGTGAGTCAAACGCGCCGATATCCCCTTTACGGGCATTCACAAAATAGTCCGTGCTGCCGCGGTGGAACGTTTTGTCCGTCGACGGAATAAAGAAATGCTCGGTGCGGCCGGCAGACGCGCGCGCCAGGTCGCCGCGATCTTCGATAATGGCGTCCAGCATCTGGCGATAGTGCGCGGTGATGTTCTTCACGTAGCTCATATCTTTGTAGCGCCCTTCAATCTTGAAGGAACGCACGCCCGCGTCGATCAGCGCGCCCAGGTTGGCCGTCTGATCGTTATCCTTCATGGAGAGCAGGTGTTTTTCGAACGCCACGACGCGGCCCTGATCGTCTTTCAGGGTATACGGCAGGCGGCAGGCCTGAGAGCAGTCGCCGCGGTTGGCGCTGCGGCCGGTCTGCGCGTGGGAAATATTGCACTGACCGGAATACGCCACGCACAGCGCACCGTGGATAAAGAATTCAATCGTCGCGTCTGTCGCCTGGTGAATATCGCGGATCTGATTCAGGTTCAGCTCGCGCGCCAGAACGATCTGCGAAAAGCCGACATCGGAAAGAAACTTCGCCTTCTCAACCGTACGGATATCACACTGGGTACTGGCATGCAGCTCAATGGGCGGAATATCCAGCTCAAGCACGCCCATGTCCTGAACGATCAGGGCATCAACGCCAGTCTGGTAGAGATCGGTAATCAGACGTTGCGCAGGCTCCAGCTCATCATCATGAAGAATGGTGTTCAGGGTTACGAACACTTTCGCCCCGAAACGGTGGGCGAACGGCACCAGTTCAGCAATATCGCTCAGGCTGTTGCTGGCGTTATGGCGGGCACCGAAGCCAGGGCCACCAATATAGACGGCGTCAGCGCCGTGAAGGATTGCTTCACGGGCAATGGCGGCGTCGCGGGCCGGGCTTAAAAGTTCAAGATGATGGGATTGCAGGCGCATACTTCGTCGTTATCCGTTATGGTCAAAATGGCGGCTATTGTAGTCAGAAGTCTGCGTCAGCGAAACAGTTTTGCGTAGCCTCAGCGGGGATAATGAATCAGGGAGTGAAAATGCACCGTTCGGTCGCTGCTGTTGCGGTAAGCGTGCGGTTTATCGCCGGCAAAACGGACGCCCGAATCGGCAGAAATCGTCTGCCATTTGCCGTCAAGCTTCATCTCCAGCTCGCCGCTGACCACCACCACATGTTCAATCACCCCGGCCTCATGCGGCGTGGATTCACTCAGCGCACCGGGTGCCAGCGTAATGGAGAAATAATCAAACCCGAGCGTCTCGTCCCACGGAAAGAGCGGTTTGACCACCATCGCCTGCTGCTGCGGGTCAAACACCGCCTGCCGATCCGCCTCCGGCGTGATGAACGCGGAAAACGGGACGTTGAGTCCGGTGGCAATTTTCCACAGCGTCGACACCGTCGGGCTGGATTCATTGCGCTCGATTTGCCCGAGCATCGCTTTTGACACGCCAGTCTCGTCCGCGAGCTTCGACAAACTCCAGCCGCGCGCCTGGCGCAGCGTTTTCAACGTTGTTGCTAGATGTAGTGTGATATCCATGTTCCCTCCTGATGGCGCTCAGCATACCACTTGTACGCTATAGCGCACAGTGTTACCTTATACCGGACGTTATAACGCACAACGGAGTTCTCATGCGCCCTTCCTCTCACCTTGTTCCAGTCGCACTGGCTGGATTTGTCGCCGTGCTGGTCGGTTACGCCAGCTCGGCCGCCATCATCTGGCAGGCCGCCGCTGCGGCAGGCGCCAGCGCACAGCAGATTGCGGGCTGGATGACCGCGCTGGGGATTGGGATGGGTGTCAGCACGCTGGCCCTTTCCTGGTGGTACAAAGCGCCGGTCCTGACCGCCTGGTCGACGCCCGGCGCGGCGCTGCTCGCCACCAGCCTGCACGGCGTGACGCTGGCTGAGACGATCGGTGTGTTTATCTTTGCTAACGCGCTCATTTTACTTTGCGGCATCACCGGGCTCTTCGCCCGTCTGATGAGGCTGATCCCCCATTCGCTTGCTGCCGCCATGCTGGCAGGCGTGTTGCTGCAGTTTGGCCTGCACGCGTTTGCACATCTTGAGGGACACTTTCTGCTGTGCGGCAGCATGATCGCGGCGTGGCTGCTGGCCAAAGCGCTGGCGCCGCGCTATGCCATCGTGGTCACGCTGCTGGTTGGCGGTATCGTGGCATGGGCGGGAGGTGACGTTGTCACCGATAAGCTCGCGTTCTCCCTTGTGATGCCTGAGTTTATTGCGCCCACGTTCACCTTCACCAGCCTGGTGAGTATCGGCGTGCCCTTCTTCCTGGTCACCATGGCATCGCAAAACGCGCCGGGTTTCGCCACGATGAAGGCTTCCGGTTACCCGCTGGCGGTCTCGCCACTCATCATCGTTACGGGTGCGCTGGCGCTGCTGCTATCCCCTTTTGGCGTCTTTTCTATCTGTATCGCGGCCATTACTGCCGCCATTTGTCAAAGCCCGGATGCGCACCCGGACGCCGATAAACGCTGGCTGGCGGCCATCGCAGCCGGAGGGTTTTATCTGCTGGCGGGGATTTTCGGCGGTTCGATTACCGGGCTGATGGCCGCTCTGCCGCTCAGCTGGATCCAGACGCTGGCCGGTCTGGCGCTGCTGGGCACCATCAGCGGGAGTTTATATCAGGCGCTGAATCACGAGGCGGAGCGCGACGCGGCCATCGTGACGTTTCTGATGACCGCAAGCGGCGTCACGATCCTCGGCATCGGTTCGGCATTCTGGGGGCTGGTGCTGGGCGGCGTATGCTATGCCCTGTTCTCACGCGCTCGCCGCGCGTAGCTGAGAAGGCGTCATGCCCGTCACGCTGCGAAAGCGGTTGCTGAAGTGGCTGGCGGAGTTAAACCCGCAGGCAAGAGCGATGTCCGTCAGCGGCGTCGAGGTGTGCTGCACCAGGGCCTTTGCTTTTTCCATTCGCCTCTGCATCACGTACTGATGCGGCGCCAGCCCCGTCGACTGGCGGAACATGCGGGCAAAATGGTATTCGCTGAGGGCGGCCTGCGCCGCCAGTTCAGCCAGCGTCAGGGGCTGGCCCAGGTTCTCTTCGATAAAGGCCAGCACGTTGCGCAGCACGAATGGCGATAGCCCGCCGGTGACGACCGGCAGCTTCCACTGAACGTTAGAGTAGTTTTGCAGCAGATGGGTCAGTAGCAGCGTAGAGGCCGTGCTCAGGGTGAGCTGGTTGGCATGCTGCTGCCAGTCGCAGCCGAGCAAAAACTGGCGATACAGCGCGGTGATCTTCGGATCGCTACCAAAAATGCGCTCGTCCAACGTCAGCGAAAGCGGCCGCTTGTCCCAGATCTTTTCCCCAACGTCGCGCAGGTGTTCATCGGTGCAGTAGAGATGCACAAACGACAGGTCGTCACGGATATCCCAGGTCGATTCGCTCTCTTTTGGCATCAAGCAGAAACGGTCCGGTCCCCCACCGTTCTTCCAGCCGCCCGGCGTTTTTTGGTAGCTTTCGTAGCCGTCCGCCACGTACAGGCTGAGGGTATGATGGTTGCTTTTTACCGTTATCATATCGTGCTTGTTGTACCACGCTGCCAGCTGAATACCCGAATTCAGCGAGACGGTTTCCCGCAGGACCGCATTCTGTTGGCAAAGCGTTTCAAAGGTATCGTAAGCGTGAGACATAACCGTTAGCGCGTGATTGACTGGAATATCAGTCTAAGAAGAGTTGCCTTCCGTTGCCACCCCCCGGAAAAGAAAAAAGCGCAAGATTTTGCTAGTCACCCGCAAGCCGGTGAAAGCCCGTCGCGGATCTCAGCGTCATACTGCGGACTTCCGTGGTTTGAGAAGAGAAAAAGTATGAACGCATTATTATACGGACTGGTGGTCGTCATCTGGGGAACCACCTGGATTGCGATTTTTCTGCAGCAGGGCCCCGTAGCCGCGCCCGTCTCTATTTTCTGGCGTTTCGCCGTCGCCAGCCTCACGATGATGGTGGTGTTAGTCGCCCTGCGCCGCCTGCGCAAGCTGGCGCTGCGGGATCACCTTTATTGCATGCTCCAGGGATGCTGCGTTTTCTGCTTTAACTTCTGGTGCTTTTACACCGCAGCCTCGCACATCAACACCGGGCTGGAATCGGTGATCTTCTCCATGGCCGTGCTCTATAACGCCATTAACAGCTTTATTTTCTTCGGGCAGCGCCCGCCCGCGCGGTTCTGGACGGCGGCGGCACTGGGGCTGGTCGGGATAATTACCCTCTTCTGGGACGATCTGCTGGCCAGCGGCTGGAGCGCGTCGATCCTGACCGGGATTGGTCTTTCCGCGCTGGGCACCTACGGCTTCTCGCTGGGCAATATGATCAGCATGCGTCATCAGCGCAGAGGCCTTGAAACCATGACCACCAACGCCTGGGCGATGCTCTACGGTACGCTGGTGATGGGCTGCATTGCCCTGTTCAGAGGCGACAGCTTCGCGCCTGAGTGGACCATCAGCTACATTGGCGCGCTGCTCTATCTGGCCTTGTTTGGTTCGGTCATTGCCTTTGGCGTCTACTTCACGCTGGTGGGACGCATTGGTCCGGGCAAAGCGGCCTACAGTACGCTGCTCTTCCCGCTGGTGGCATTGTCCATCTCCACGGTGTATGAAGGCTACGTATGGCATATCAACGGTATTGTGGGATTAGTGCTGATTCTGGGGGGAAATATGGTGATGTTTACCAAACCGGAAACCTGGTTCAGACGATTACGAACGGCGTAAATAAAAAGGCCTGCATTACGCAGGCCGTTTTATTTTATTTAGTAGTTTTTTTCACATCAAACATGGTGGCATCCGTCGCCATATCATCAACAACCTGCTTCAGCGTCGCAAATGTCATTGGCGTACTTTCGTTGTTCAGATCTTTACCTTCACCTTTACGCACCACCTTCATGACCGGTTTGTTGGTGGCCGCATCGATCAGCTCGCCTTCAAAGAAGAGATGCGTATCCATGGTGCGATGCCCGGTTGCCATCTGCGTACCCGCCACCACCAGCGCGACCGGCACCACTTCATAGAACTGCAGGCCCTCTTTCTGCGAACTCACCCCGGTAATTGCACCGCGGAAAATCAGGCTGTGTTTACCCGGCGTGGTCACCACTGGCTTACGCGTACCAATAGCCGTTTTCATTTTGTTATTGGTGTAATTCAACAGCTCATCAAGCGTTTTTTGCCCAATTTGAGTGGTTGGTTTAGGCGCAGGGTAATAAGTAATCGGCGTCCAGAGAATACTGTCGTAATTCGCTTCGTTATAAGAAGGGTCAACCCAACGCAGCGTTGGTTTACCCGTTGCAGACGTCGTCTGCTGCAAGCCAGAATAGTCTTTTAAAAAGCCTGAGTATTGTTCTGGAGCCGCGACTTTCGAAGAACAGCCCGCCAACGCCAACAGACCAGTAAGCACTGCAACTTTAAAAAAAGTTTGAGTACGCATGATAGTTTTCCATGTTATCTGCAAGTATGCATTTGAAGTTATAGCAAAAGACTGGCGGGTTTGTTGTGACAAAAAATGATGCGGGGAGCACAAATTGCGAAAAGACTGCCCGGAGGCGTGCCGGGCAGTGAAAAATTACTGATTTATATCCAGTTGCCAGAACAGATGTTTGCCAAACGGGTCGATTTCATAGCCCGTCACCTCCTTGCGCACCGGTTCGAAAATGGTTGAATGCGCAATCATCACCGCGGGCATCTGGTCATGCATCATCTGCTGAGCCTCTTTATACAGCGCCACGCGTTTATCGCGATCGGTCGTTGATTTAGCTTCCGCAATAATTTTATCAAAGGGCTTATAGCACCATTTCGCCGAATTTGAGCCGCCGTTTGCCGAGGTACAGGTAAATAGCGGACCAAAGAAGTTATCAGGATCGCCCGTTGCGGTCGTCCATCCCATCAGCGCGGCCTGATGTTCGCCGCCCTTCACGCGCTTGAGGTATTCGCCCCATTCGTAGGTGACGATTTTGGTCTGTACGCCGATTTTCGCCCAGTCGGCCTGAATCATCTCCGCCATGCGTTTCGCGTTCGGATTGTACGGACGCTGCACCGGCATCGCCCACAGGTCGACGCTCACGCCGTTGGCAAAACCGGCCTCTTTCAGCAGCGCTTTCGCCTTTTCGGGATCGTAATCGTAATCCTTAAGCTCGCTGTCTGCGCTCCAGACGCCCGGCGGCAGCAGGTTCTTCGCCACGGTGCCGGTGCCGTGGAACACCGCCTCAATGATGGCCGGTTTATTAATGGCCATCGCCAGCGACTGACGAACTTTTACGTTATCCAGCGGCGGCTTTTGGGTATTGAACGCCAGAAAACCGGTATTCAGCCCGGCTTTGCTCATGTTTTCGCGGCAACGGTGGAACTGACCGTGAGTGCAGCGAGTGCCAGCGCCAGAGTTGTGAGTTTGCTTTTCATCATTTATTCCTGTCTTTTTAATTCGACGGCTAATTAATTCTTTTGCCATTTCATAAATAACATTAAAGTGATGTGGCAAACACCTGAAAAATAAATAAGGAACAAATCACTATGGGCTCGCCGCTTTCCAGACAATTAACGCACCGTTTTTTCCGCTATCTCGCCATCACCAGCCAGAGCGATCCCAAAGTCAAAACCCTGCCCTCAACGCCGGGCCAGCACGACATGGCGCGGGAGCTGGCGCAGGAGCTGGCACAGCTGGGTTTAGACGACATTGTGATTGATGAATTCGCCACGGTAACGGCGGTAAAAAAAGGCAACGTGCCCGGCGCGCCGCGCATCGGCTTTATTACCCATATTGATACCGTGGACGTGGGATTATCACCGGATATTCATCCACAAATATTAACCTTTACCGGTGAAGATCTCTGTCTGAATAAAGAGAAAGACATCTGGCTGCGGGTTAAAGAACATCCTGAAATTCTGGCTTATCCGAATGAGGAGATTATTTTCAGCGACGGAACCAGCGTATTGGGCGCGGATAATAAATCGGCGGTCACGGTGGTCATGACGGTGCTGGAAAACCTGACGGCGGAACATCAGCACGGGGATATCGTCGTGGCATTTGTGCCTGACGAAGAGATCGGCCTGAACGGTGCAAAAGCGCTGGACCTTAAGCGCTTTGACGTCGACTTCGCCTGGACCATCGACTGCTGCGAGCTGGGGGAAATTGTCTACGAGAACTTTAATGCGGCAGCCGCTGAGATCCGCTTTACCGGCGTAACGGCGCACCCGATGTCCGCCAAAGGCGTGCTGGTGAATCCCCTGCTGATGGCGACCGACTACATCAACCATTTTGACCGCCAGCAAACGCCAGAGTGCACCGAGGGGCGTGAAGGCTATATCTGGTTTAACGGCATTCAGGCCGGGCAGAACGAGGCCGTTCTTAAAGCCAATATCCGGGACTTTGACAAGGACAGCTTTGCCGCCCGCAAGCAGCAGATTGCCGACGTTGCCGCGCGGATTGCCGCCCAACATCCAACGGCCACGGTCGACTATCGCATTGAAGATACCTACAGCAATATCAGCAATGCGATTGGTGAAGACAGGCGCGCCATCGATCTGATGTTTGAGGCGATGGAATCGCTCGGCATCACGCCGAAACCAACGCCCATGCGCGGCGGTACCGACGGCGCGGCGCTTTCGGCAAAAGGGCTGCTCACGCCGAACTTCTTCACCGGCGCGCATAACTTCCACTCGAAGTTTGAATTCCTGCCGCTGTCGTCGTTCGAGGCGTCTTACAACACCGCGCTGCAGATCTGCCTGCTGGCCGCCCGTTAAGCGGGCTTGCGCGCCAGCATCGTGGCAAAGCGCAGCTTGATGCGGTTGCCGTTTTCATCGGTGCGGTGCAGTTCGCCAACGTCTTCGTTGTATTTGAGCAACTCCCAGCCTTCGTAGTAGTTGCTCAACTCACCGCTTTTAAACGCAAACGGGAAGCCGACGGTGCACGGATAATCCGCCGTATCCATGGCGGCAACGATCAGGTTGTAGCCGCCCGGCGTCGTACAGCGCTGCATGTTAGCGATAAGTCCCGGGATGGTTTTTGATTCCAGGAACATCAGCACCACGGTGGAGAGAATAAAATCGTACTCCCCGTCAAAACTCAGCTTGTTGAGATCTTTAACTGCCGTCTGGAGGTTATCGATCCCTTCTTCCGCCTTGATTCGCTCGATATTATCGATGCTCATTGGGTTCTTATCCCACGCGGTCACCTCGTAACCGTTGGCTGCCAGAAAGAGGCTGTTACGCCCATTGCCGCAGCCCAGATCCAGCGTTTTACCCGGTTTAATCTTTTCCGCACTGAACAGCACCTCTGAATGGGTGCGGGTTAAGCCATATTTCTCTGTGAAGTAATTCTCATCGACGGTCATTATTTTTCCTGAGCCTGCATAAGTTAAATTGCATCCTGAATGCCATTTTAAGGCGTTTACCGTCTGGTTGCCAGCCGTTCGAAAACCGAAAAATTTGCTACGTTTAGTAAGACGCTTATCAGAGACAGAAAGATGAACAAATATCGCCTTAGCGACGAGACACGCCTCTGGCAATGGAAAAACGGCGACACTACCCACTCAGTCTCGCTGCGGCAGATTATCGCGACAGTGGATTTTAACGACGTGACGGCCGGAACCAAAGGCGGCTGGATTGACGACGAGCGCGCCCTCGCGCAGGACGGCGACTGTTGGATCTACGACGAAAACAGCGTGGTGTTCGCCGGTGCCGTCGTGTCCGGCAACGCGCGTCTTACCCTGCCGTGCATCGTCAGCCATGATGCCCGTATCGGCGACAGCTGCTGGCTGGACGGCGCGGAGGTCAGCCACGGGGCGCGAATAAGTGACAATGTCACCATTCAGCACTCCTGCGTGCGGGGCGAGTGTCATCTCTACGGCGATGCCCGCATTCTGCACAATAGCGTTATCATTGCCGCCAAAGGGCTGACGCCGGACCATGACCAGATCCTGCAAATCTACAATAAGGCGACCGTCAGCCAGTCGCGCATTGTGCACCAGGCGCAAATCTACGGCGAGGCGATGGTCAACTTTGCTTTTGTTGAGCACCGAGCCGAAATATTCGACAACGCCATCCTCGAAGGTAACGACCTGAATAACGTCTGGGTGTGCGACTGCGCAAAGGTCTATGGCAACGCCCGCGTGATTGCCGGTTTTGACGATGATGCCATCCCGACGGTGCGCTACAGCTCGCAGATTGCGGAAAATGCCGTGGTGGAGGGAAACTGCATCATTAAGCACCACGTTCTGATTGGCGGTCATGCCTGGCTGCGCGGCGGGCCGATCATGCTGGATGACAAAGTGGTGATCCAGGGACGCGCGCGGATAAGCGGCGATGTGCTCATCGAGCACCGGGTTGAAATCACCGATGATGCGGTCATTGAAGCGTTTGCCGGTGAGAGCATTCACCTGCGCGGCGAAAAGGTGATTAACGGCGACCAGCGCATCACCCGCACCCCGCTGCTGGGGGCGTTATAGGGTAGCGATCTTCCCGTAGATATTCACATCGTCAAAGCGACCGTTCAGGTATTCCGCTTCCCGCAGGCACCCTTCCAGCGTAAAACCGTTCCGCACGGCAACGCAGTTGCTGTGCTGATTCGCCACCCGACACTTGATCACAAAACGGCGGATCTCCCCGCGTTCGACGTAGTAGCGCATAAACGCCTGCAGTGACCGGGAGAGAATGCCCTGCCCCTGATGGCCTTCATCCAGCCAGTAGCCGATGTACCCGGCCTTGTTGGCAGGCTCAATCGTATTGAACGACAGCACGCCAACCAGTTCATCACCCGCGAAGATCAAAAACATTTTGGCGTAGCCGCGCTGGTGCAGCATCTGGTTACTCTGCACGTTGCGGCGGGTATCCTCTTCGCTGCCCACGTGCTGCGCCCATTCAAAGGCGGTTTGCAGAAAGGTTTTGTTTTTGACGACGAGATTGTGCAGGTCGGTGGTGTAACGCTCTTCGACGGCGCGAAGCTCGATATCCTGGGTAACGGGGATGATTTCTGAAGACATATAGTGCCTCGTCATTGCCGGGTGGCGGCTTACTCTGGATGCATTTGTAGGCCGGGTAAGCGCTAGCGCCACCCGGCACAATCCCACAAGGGTTAACGCATTACCCTGTCGTCAACGTAATGACGTTTATCCGGCGCCGGTGGGAAATACTGATACAGCCAGGTTTCGCTGATGGCATCGCCCTGGCAGCGCAGGAACAGGCGCATATCGACCGGCTCCGTCGAATCCGAGGTTGGATACCAGTCAAACAGAATGCGATAGCCGTCAAACGGCTCAACGTAGAGGATCTCAACCTGCTTCGCTTCACCGCTGGAGAGCGTAATCACCGGCTCAATGCCTTTTGGCGCAGCGGCCTTCAGATCGCCGCCGACGAAGTCGATGGCAAAGCGACGGGCCCACACTTTCGGGTAATTTTCGCCCGGTGCCCAGCCTTCCGGGAACCCGCCCATACCGGTACGGGTTGCGAAGACGTTGGCCAGCGGAGAACGCACCGGCGGCATGGCGCTCCAGTACAGACGATATTTAAAGTCCAGCTCGTCGCCCGCTTTCACCGCTTTTTCCGGCTGCCAGAAGCAGACCACGTTATCCAGCGTTTCACCGGTGGTCGGGATCTCCATCAGGCCAACCGCGCCTTTACCCCAGTCGTTACGCGGTTCAACCCACAGGCTCGGGCGTTTGTTATACCAGCCCATCACGTCCTGATAGTGCGAGAAATCGCGATCGAGCTGCAGCAGGCCGAACCCTTTCGGGTTTTTGTCCATATAGGCGTTGAACTGCAGCTTCTGCGGGTTGTTCAGCGGACGACAGATCCACTCCCCGTTGCCGCGCCACATTGCCAGGCGGTCGGAGTCATGAATTTGCGGGTGAATGGTGTCACACATGCGGCGTTCGTTATTGCCGCAGCTGAACATGCTGGTCATCGGCGCGATGCCGAGCTGCTTGATGTCCTTACGCGCGTAGAGATGGTTTTCCACCTCCATAATCACCTGGCTCTTCTCGCAGTGGATCAGGAACTTATAGGCACCGGTGACGCTCGGGCTGTCCAGCAGCGTGTAGACGGTAAAGGTCGTGTCGCCGGGTTTGACGGTTTCAAACCAGAAGGAGGTAAAGTCCGGGAACTCTTCCGGCGTGTCGGTAAAGGTATCTACCGCCAGACCGCGGGCAGAGAGGCCGTACTGATAGGTGTCGTCCACCGCGCGGAAGTAGCTCGCGCCCAGGAAGGAGACGATATCGCGACGCGCCAGTTCAGGGGCCTTAAAGGCGCGGAAGCCCGCAAAGCCGAGATCGCTTTGCCCTTCCAGCTGTTTGGTATCCACACCCGTTTCGCCGTAGCTGAACAGCTCAGGACGGAAGTGGATCTCGCGCGCCATGGCGGTAGACTGGTCCAGCGAGAACATCCGCACGCGGCGGCGGAACCCCATCCCCATGTGGAAGAACTGCACGTCCAGCTGACGCCCTTCAATGTTGTTCCACAGTGACTGTTTTTCATCGTAGCGGATGGCGTTGTACGCCTGCGGCGTCATCGTTGCCAGCGTCTCCGGCAGCGGACGCGGCGCGCCACCCCACGGGGTTTTCGCCAGGTCATGCGCCATGGATTGCAGTACGGAGAAGTCAAAACGACGGCTCTGGCCGTCAGCAATGTCAGAGTCGGCAGCGTATGCCGCTTTGGAAAACAGGGAAGCAAGGCCGGATGTGCCGCTCAGGGCTGCCACTGCCAGCGAGCCTTTTAGAAAACGTCTGCGATTCATGCCTGGAAAAACGTCCTTATGGTCGTGTGAATGTGTTTCGCGCTCGGCGAAATGACGGCAAGAAAGAACGCACAGCCTAAACAAAAATGGTTAAGAATCCAATTGTTGGCCGGTGATTATCTGAACAAAGTGAGAAATATTTTCTGTCGACCAGAACGGCCCGAAAGTGGTGTAAAGAAAGCCTGGAAAATGTGTATAAAAATGCCCCGTCAGGACATCAGCTGACGGGGCGAATGAGGCGGTTATTTTACGCTGACATCGATACCCGGGAAGTACTTATCAGCGAGTTTAGCGATCGTGCCGTCGGCACGTACTTTATCAATCGCGGCATCAAGCTGCTTTTTGGTGGCCTCATCACTCTTACGCAACCCAAAACCGATCCCACTGCCGAGGATAGTGTCGTCAGACACCGGTTTGCCGATGAAGCCAAACCCTTTCCCCTGCGGCTTGCTGAGGAAACCTGCCTGCCCGGCCGCGGACATGACCAGCGAGGCGTCGATACGGCCATTCAGCAGATCGCCCCAGGCCATATTCTGATCTTTATAAGACACCACGGTGACACCCTGCTTTTCCCAGTGCTCTTTCGCATAGGTTTCCTGAATGGATCCCTGCAGCACGCCGATGGTTTTACCCTTCAGCCCTTCTGGGGTTGCCTCAACCGCCGTACCGGCCTTGCCGACCAGCTGCGACGGAATACGGTAGATCGGCTGGGTAAAATCAATGCTCTTGCGGCGCTGCTCGGTAATGTTCATCGCCGAGTTGATGGCGTCAAATTTCTTCGCCACCAGGCCCGGGATCAGCGCATCAAAGGAGGTTTCAACCCAGCTGCACTTCAGCGCTGCCGCTTTGCAGATGGCATTCCCCAGCTCAACGTCAAACCCTTCCAGTTCGCCCGCCGCATTGCGGCTCTCAAACGGCGGGTATTCCGCTTCCAGACCGTAGCGCAGCTCGGTAGCCGCGAAGGAAGAAAAAGTACACAGCAATCCTATGCCGACAACTAACGCGCGTAATTTCATCTAATACTCCTCAGCGTGGTTTAACCCGACACAGGGCCTGGGCACCTGCCCGTAACGTCGCCTCATCTTTCGCAAAAGAGAGACGAATCAATTTATTATCCGTACCGTCCGCATAAAACGCCGACAGCGGAATGGTCGCAACGCCGTACTCAACGATCAGCCGTTTCACCAGCTCGCTGTCGCGCTCGTCGCTGAACTGGCTGTAGTCCGCCAGCATGAAGAACGATCCGGCGCTCGGCAGCAGGGTAAACGGTGAATCGGCCAGCAGGCTGTGCAGCAGATCGCGCTTGCGCTGGTAAAACGCCGACAGCGACAGCCAGGTTTGCGGGTCGACCATATGTTCAGCAAACGCGTGCTGCATTGGCGTATCGGCAGAAAACATTAAAAATTGATGCACTTTACAAATCTCGTCCATCAGTACCGCCGGTGCAACACAGTAACCCACGCGCCACCCGGTGACGTGATAGGTTTTTCCGAAAGAGGAAATAATCACGCTGCGCTCCGCCAGCTGCGGGTGCGTGGCCATCCCGTGGTGCGGCTCATCGTCAAAAACGACGTGTTCGTACACTTCGTCAGACAAAATAATGATGTCGGTATTGCGCGTCAGCGCCGCCAGCTGTTCCAGGTCATTGGCGGAGAAGACCTGGCCGCTCGGGTTATGCGGCGTATTGATGATGATCATGCGCGTGCGCGGGGTGATCGCGGCGCGAACCTCATCCCAGTTGACGGCAAAATCCGGCACGGTGAGCTTGATGGCTATCGGCGTTGCCCCCTGCAGACGGACAATCGGCGCGTAGCTGTCAAAGGAAGGCTCAAAGTAGATCACCTCATCACCCGGATGCACCAGCCCGCTGATTGCCGAATAGAGCCCTTCGCTGGCGCTGGCGGTCACCAGCACCTCGCTGGCAGGGTCATACTGCGTGCCGTAGAGCGTGGCGATTTTATCGGCAATACGTTCCTTAAGCGGCTGCAGGCCGGTCATTGACGCATACTGGTTATGCCCCGCCTCCATGGCGCGGGTGACGCCCGCAATCAGCTTCGGGTCGCAGGAAAAATTCGGTGCGCCCTGAGAAAGGTTAATCGCGTTATGCTGCGCCGAGAGCTGGCCGATAACGGTAAAAATGGTGGTTCCCACATCCGGCAGTTTGGAGCGCGTTTGCACAGGCGTTCGTAAAGTCATCCTCTTTCCCTTCTCATGGACATTGCATAACTATTCAAACAACATCTGTGCTGTCGGGACAATCGAATTGTTGTCATAATAGCCATGAGAAAAATGCATAGCTGAGGTGTTTATATGTCGCGCCGTTCGCTCCCCCTTAATGCCATCGACGCATTTTTAGTCACCGCGCGTCACCTCAATCTTACCCATGCCGCGGCGGAACTGTGTCTGACGCAGGGGGCCGTGAGCCGTAAGATTGCCTCCCTTGAGGCGTGGTTTGGCTTTCCACTTTTTGAGCGCCACGCGCGCGGGCTACGCCTCTCGCCGCAGGGCAGCGCCCTGCTTCCGGAGCTGCAGTCCGCTTTCGAGCAGCTGCTGTCCGTGGCCGACCAGGCCCGCAGCCAGCACACGGTGATCCGTCTGAAGGCCCCCACCTGCGCCATGCGCTGGCTGGTGCCGCGCCTGCTGGAGGTGGAGCGCGAGCATCCGGATCTGCAGATCGCGCTGACCACCACCACCGATCACAACGTCAATTTCAAAACCGAATCTTACGACGCGGCCATTGTGTTCGGCACGCATATGAGCGCAGGCGATCTGCTGTTCGAAGAGGCGCTCACCCCGGTGATAAGCCCGGTGCGGGTAGGCGCAGCGCTGGGATCGTTAACGTTCCTTCACCCCACAAGGGATAAGACGGACTGGTCGCTGTGGCTGACGAAACAGGAAGGCCCGGGCTTTGTCATGCACAAAAATCAACACTTCGACACGATGGATCTCGCCATTACGGCCGCCATTCAAGGACTGGGCGTCGCCATCGCCGACGAAACGCTAGTGGCAGAAGATGTTCACGCGGGCAGGCTGATGCGGCCCTATGAGACAAGCATAAAAACCGGCGCAAGCTACCGGCTGGTGATGCGCGAAACGCCAGGCGAAGAAAATGGTCTCGCGGCGTTTCGCGACTGTTTGCTTAATCGAGGCTGACGTGGTGCTTCATTACCCGCTTGAATAGGCTCATGCGGGCGCGCATAAAGCGGTTTTCAAGCCTGAAAGCTGCATGTTTATTCACACCAAAGCGTAACAGAACGTCCCGACCTTTGCGACACGCGGGCCAGTGCGTCGGCCCGGGGAGGATGTCGCGACGACCCGCGTCACGCGCGAAGCTCACCCAGTAATCCGCCACCTGAGCAGCGAACTGCAGATCTCGCTCATTGACGTACTGACGTGAAGGCTCTACCTGGCCGAGCGTATCGAAAACGTAGGGAACTTCGTTGCCGTGCCAGGCGCCGTTGATGTACGTGCCATGTTCCGCTTCCGCGACATAGTCAAACCAGTAACGCCAGCACAATCCGCCGACGCGCTGCTGGGCCTGCATCACCACGTAGCCCATGGTGGTAAAGGCCATGTCGCGGCACACCTGCCTGCCCAACTCTTCATCACCCTTCACGCCCGGATAGAGCAGCTTAATCAGCCCCAGCCCGAAGCGACGCTCCCGGCGAAGCTTCTGAATTTGTCCAGCGAGATCGATGCCAAACACCGCCATCACGCTGGCCTCATCGCTGTTGGAGCCAATCATCACCGGCACCGGATGCTGACGGGCGGCAAAAAAGACGTCCAGCATGGCTTCCGGCAGAACGCAATCTCCAGCAATGGGTGCCGGGGCGACGTTCAGCGGCGCGGTGAGCGGCCAGAATGCGTCTGGCGGAATGGCGCGCAACTGCCCGGCGGTCGCCTTCTCCAGACCGAAATGGGCGGCCAGCGCCTCCCCTTTTTGCAGCGCCTGCTCGCGCGGCGTGTCCGGCAAGGTATACCCGCTTTGCACAATCGCCTTGTGGAACAAGCCAGCCGCCAGGGGCGATGCCAGCAGAGAGAGTACGCTGCGCGCACCGGCGGATTCGCCAAACAGGGTCACATTGCCAGGATCGCCACCAAATGCGGTGATATTGTCCCTAACCCATTCGAGGGCGGCGATCTGATCCAGCAGGGCGAAATTATGCACCACGCGATCTTCCTCGCCTTCCAGCGCGGGATGGGCGAAAAAGCCGAGATGACCGAGGCGGTAGTTGATCGTTACGACAACCACGCCGCGCGTGGCCAGTGCTTTGCCGTTATACGGCGGTAAGCCACCAGCACCAATCGTAAACCCGCCCCCGTGCAGCCAGACCATAACAGGAAGCGGCCCGGCGCGCTCTGTGGGGGACCAGACGTTAAGGTAGAGACAATCTTCGGAAAACTGGCCCGGATCGCCGCCGCCTAGCTCCTGACAATACTCGCTGCTTTGCCAGCTTGAGGGAGAGAAAGCCGTGGCCTCGCGCAGGCCCTCCCAGCGTTCAGGCGGCCGGGGCGAGCGCCAGCGCCACTCCCCCACGGGCGGCGCGGCGTAGGGAATACCGCACCAGAGGTGAACGTTTTCATCGGTTAAACCAGACAGTGCGCCCTGGCGCGTTTCAACCACAGGGGCGGAAGGATTTTGCATAACGACCTTATTTTTTCCATCACACCCCAGCAGAGTAACGATTTCAGAGCAAACCGCAACGCTGTTTGCTGCGCGTTTCAGCCTCCTGGTAGAGCGTAAACTCGTCATATACCGGGCATCCCAGCGCGTCTTCAAACGCATCGCGGCTGGCGTTACCGTGGCTGCGGGCCTGGGTTTCGTTCCCAAGATTGGACTGGAAAATCCCCGCGGCGCTGACCGGGAGGAAATCTTCGTAGGTGATCGGCTGGGCAACCACCCATCCGCGCTCAATCAGCGGCTGCGGATCGTCTCCCGGACGAAACGCATGACGATGGGCTTCCCCTGATGGCGTCAGCCGATAGCGAAAATAGGCCAGTTCCTGACGGCGCATGAGCATTTCGCTGTCCGGGAAGGCGCTAAAGATCTCCCGCAGATGCAGCTGGTGCGTGAGGTTATCTTTACCGGTTCCGGCCTGGGCGAGGAGGCTGTCGTACAGTTCGCGGCCTTTCGGGGTCAGCGCCACGCCGCGTTGTTCAATCTCACCGAAGCGCGCGGTGTGGGTGCCTTTATGTTCACCGGCAAACAGCACCGGCTCTTCCAGCGCCTTGAAGCTGGTTTGACGCAATAAGACGGGCACGTCGCGACGCGGCGGTCCTTCGATCAGAATTTTTGGCTCGATACCGTACTTCGGCATCAGCTCCTGCACCCGGTCAATATCCAGCGTGCGCGGCGTGAGGTGGTTAATATGGCAGCCCGGGAAGCAGACCACGTCGGCAATCAGGCGATGTTCGTTGCTCAGGGCCAGATAGGTTTCCTGATCGACCGTCGCATGGCGGTGCCAGCGGAAGGTTTCTAACGCTTCGTGCACAAACTCGTGGGCCTGTGCGTCAGTAAAGTGCCCTTCCGACTCGTGGAGGTCGATCAGTTCCAGACAGCGAGGGGTAAAGATGTTCCGGTGAGACAGGATCTTTGCGGCACGCTCGCGCAGCGCGAGGTTTTCAATCAGCTCAAGACGCAGCAGCGAGGTAAAGATACGAAACGGATTTCGACACAGGGCCGCATCATCAACCGGGCGAAACGCCGTTGAGTGGACCGGCACCCCCGCCTGAGAGAGATCGTAATAGCTGACCGGGTACATGCCCATAATGGCAAACATACGGCGCAGGGTTGACAGTTCCTGTGCCGTGCCGACGCGGATCGCCCCGTGGCGCTCCACGTTCAGGCGCGCAAGCTCATCGGCGTTCGCCAGTTGTTCATGTAATAGTGGATTATTTTCCAGAACCGCCAGGTTTACGTCCGCAACCAGTTCGAGCAAGGTGCCGTACTGCGGAACTTCCTGCTGGTACATCGCCGACATAGCCTGCGAAAAGCGTTCCCGAATGTCATCAGCCGTGATGGTGTTCGCCATGATGTCATGCCTCCAGTGAATATTACCTGGAGTGTAGAGAAACCCGTTCCTTCCGGGGGGAAGAATTTCTGATTTGTGATCTTAAGACGACAGTGGTCAAACCGTGTGCTACG